>OGFG01000484.1_pt1 | contig 46939 bp, 55 predicted proteins | sample 1570761 | NCBI WGS metagenome assembly OGFG01 (sample SAMEA2581938, study PRJEB24529) | metagenome | biome: Human gut stool | place: China | collected 2011
GTACATATTTTGGAGTAACTGCTGAAGCTAATAGCAAATGGACTACAATTACACACATTCCAGAAGAAAAACATGAAATTGTGTTACCTAGAACAGGTAAATAAAATAAGTTTTTAATCTTCCTTAAAATTACCCTTCAAAAATAAATTTATAGGAGGATTTGTAGTATGGAAATTACAGACATTAAAATTTTTAAAATTAAACAAAGGGGTGCATTACTTGGGTATGCAAATGTTATTTTTAATAACTCTTTTATTATTAGAGGTATTAAAATATTGGAAAATGAACGAAATGGAAGATTTGTTGCAATGCCTTCAAGAAGATTAAGACAAGAAAAACGAGCATATAGAGATTTGTGCCATCCACTTAATCAAGAAACAAGAGAATTATTGACAAAAGAAATTTTTGAAGCTTATGATGCACTAGAAGAAAAAGAAGAATAGTAATTATCTTAAATTTGCCCTATCATATTTAGAAAGGACCTTTTTATGATTTTAACGAAAGATTTATTAGATGATTTATTAAGTTTAGAAAATAGCATACATTCACTTACATTAGCACAAAATCCAAATAATTTACAAATAGAATCATTTTTAAGAAATTTAGAAAAAAGAAGATACAGCATATTAAACCAAATCAAGTTGTATAATAAAACAGTAACCTATGGAACTCAAAAAATAGAAACTATTAGTAATGAGTATAAAGCAAAATATGAAGATAATATACTTAAAATTTACATACCAGAGGTTATGCCATCATACAAAAATTTAAAAACACACGCATATAAAAATATTCTTTTGAATATTGCAGATAAAGTAAAAGATTATGAGGGCATATTTAAAAATCAAATATTTATCTATATTAAGATTTTTGATAAAGTGGAAAAATGGGATATTGATAATAAATTTATAAAACCTATCTTTGATAGTTTAATAATAAGTAATGTAATTGAAGATGATAATATAAATAAAGTTTTTTATTGCGCGAAAGGAGAAATTGGAGAAAATCCACATACAGAAGTATATATTACAGATGTAAATAATTCAGTAAATTTGTTTAAAAGTATGTTAGTTTAAAATGTCATTTTTTTAGTAAATTAAAAAACTAAAATTAGGACATTTTTTATTGTATTAAAAGCCTTTGATTTCAATACTTTTAGAAAAAAACAGGACATATTTTTCTTCATAGGGTAGGTGTGTGTGAGCGTAAGCTCTCACATTGCTACCCACTGAACCATTATGAGAAATAATTTATAAGGCAGGTGGTTAAAATTAAAAGTATATTTCCGACAGATAAAAATGAGATAGATTTAGTTAAATTTATAAATACATATCAGTATCTTTCGCCAAAAGATTTGCCATACTTTTTTAATACAACATATTACCCAAAAAGAATTGCAAAACTTATTCAAAATAATATTTTAAGAAGGTACAAAAGATTTCTTGTACTTGGTGAAGATGGCAGCAATTTTATGAAGATACTAGGTCTTGAAACAAATAAACTAAGATATCAAGAAAAATACGCTAATAGACTAAAATTTATGAGCCATTTAGCAGCTTATTTTAGATATTCAAATGTAACCTTTACTCCATCTTTCTTAATTAAAGATAAAACAGCATTTACAGAAAGCTCCAGAAAATATATTGGAGTTTCAAATATATTTGGTACAAAGTATTTAACATATCATATCTCAAATGAGCATACTGATAAATATCTAAATTCTGTTATATATGATCTTCAAAAAGAATTAAAATATAAAAATGTAATTATTATTATTGATGATATAACAAGAATAGATTTTTTAAAATTTTCTTTTGGACTTAACTCTGTAATCATTTGTGGAGATACAGACAAAGCATTAGATAAAATAAAATATCTACAGCAAATAAATTGGACTAAAGTCGTACAAGCAGAGTTTAAAGAAAAATTAACCTTATCAGAATTTAATTTTTGTGATTATACTAATAATAAAAATTTGTATGTTTCTTGTTTCTATTTTGTAGATACTGAAAAAATAAATAGAATTAGTACATTTATGCAAAACAATACAAACAAAAAAGTAGATATTATATGTCCAAAATCTATTGTTAAATATCTCGGAAGTGAACTTGCTACTTGTAATTTTCACTTAATAGATATTGATAAGTTTATAGAAAAGGAAATAAATTTTTATGAATAAGAAAATTATTATATATATTTTTGCAATAATATTGGTAATTTTAAATTTTGTAATAGATTTTAATATAAATTCATACATAAAAATATTAAATAAATGTTTTAATCAAAACATTATTATAAGCAATTTATATTATGCTATTATTTGCTTCATAATTGCCTTAATTTCAATTTTAATAATGGCATGTATAAAATTAGTCATCTATTATAAAAAAGATGAAATAAAGGGCATTAAATTGAAGAAAGAAGATGGAACACATGGAACTGCAGATTGGATGTCTGAAGATGAGATTGAAAAGGTTTTAGGCAAAAATGAAACACCTGGTATTATACTTGGAAAATTAAATAATGATATTATTAAATTGCCATTTGATAGTTATTTTAACAAAAATATTGCTGTGTTTGGCTCCAGCGGAAGTATGAAGACAATAGGATTTTTAATAACTAACCTTTTGGAACTTTTTAAATACAAAAAATCTATTATTGTTACTGATGCAAAAGGTGAAATTTACAGAAAAACAAGTAATTTGTTTAGAGATAACGGCTATGTTGTAAAAGTATTTAATCTTAATAATATGGCTCATTCTGATAGATGGAATCCATTGGGCGAAAATGAAGATATTACAGACATACAAACAAGTTCAAATGTGATAATAAGTGGAACTCAAAAGAAAAATGGTAAGGATGATTTTTGGCCACGTGCTGAAGAAAATTTGCTAAAAGCATTTGAATTTTATTTTATGGAAAATAAATTAGAACAAAACACTTTAACAGATATTTATAAAATAATTGCCAGTGGAGATATTGCAACACTTGATACAATATTCAAAAGACTACCTCAAGAAAGCCCAGCGAGAATGAGTTACAATATATTTGCCAGTCGGTTCTGATACAATAAAAGCAAGTGTACTAACAGGTCTTGGAACTAGGCTTCAAGCATTTCAAAATAAGGAATTGCAGGAACTTACTAATCATACAGACATAGACCTAACATTGCCAGGAAAAGTACCTTGTATTTACTATGTGATAACGAGTGATATGGATTCAAGTAGAGATTTTTTAGTATCTCTATTTTTTACATTTTTGTTCATAAAACTTGTAAAATATGCAGATTCAACTGAAAGTGGAAAATGTGAAAACGATGTATTTTTCTTTTTAGATGAATTTGCGAATATTTGTCAAATACCTGATTTTAACAAGAAAATATCAACTGTTCGTAGTAGACGGTCTTGCTTTAATTCCAATACTCCAAAATATTGGTCAATTAAACAATCGTTATCCAAATGGATTAGCAGATGAAATACTTGGTAATACAGATTTAAAACTTAATTTAGGTACGACAGATACCTTAACTGCAATGTATTTTTGTGATTTGCTTGGTGTTGCAACTGCAGAAACCCAAAGTATTAAGAAAGAAGTTGGAATTGATGGAGAATTAGAATTTGGACAAAAAAATATATCTACATTAGAAAGAAATTTATTAAATCCTGATGAAATAATTAGAATACCAAGTTTTAAGTTAATGGTTATTATTAGAGGTAATAAACCATTGTTACTACAAAAGATGATATATACTGAACATCCACTTGCTAAAAAATTGCAAGATGTTTCTGTTCTTACATATATTCCAGATTGGAATAATAATATTGAAGTTCCTAAAATAATAGAAAAAGAAGAAAAGGAAGTTGTTACAAAGCAAAATAAAATAAAAAAAGAGCAAGAATTTGAAGATATTACATTTGATAACTTTTAAATTTTAAGCATTTATCAATATTGATAGATGCTTTTTAAGGTGGTGAAATTTTTGAAAGATACACATATAAAAGAAATTTTGAGAAGTAAAGAAGAAAAAAGAATATTAACTCGGCTTAATTACAGGAATTGAAGATGAATATTACTTAAAAAATGAACATATTGCTTGTGCCATTGTTTGGTATTATGATGTAAAAATTCTTATTCCAGTAAATTTGTTGGTACAAAAAAGTACAAGTAAATCAATAATTAGAGGAATGCTTGGTGCTGAAATTGACTTTATTGTACTTGAGTATGATAGCATTTCTAACATAGCAATAGCAAGTAGAATTGAAGCTATGGAATTAAGAGCAAGTATAGAAATTCCTAAATTAAAACAAAATGATACCATAAAAGTACGAGTTATTGCTGTTGGAGTTAAACATATTTTAGTGGATATGTATGGAAAAGAGGTCATTATAAAAGCTCAAAATTTAAAACATATTTATATTGTTAATTGCAAGGATATATACAAAGTTGGAGCATATTTAAGAGTAAAAATAAGAAAATTAGATATAGAAAATAATATATATGAGTTATCTGCAAAGGAATTTGAAGAAAACCCATTTAAAAATATACGAAAATATCTCGTTTTAAATGGTGAATATACTGGAACTGTAATTGCATTTCCAAAGGGCAATTCGGGAATATTAGTTCAATTGGATAATTCAAAAGTTACAACATTGTGCAGAATCCCAGCAAGATTTAATAATTATCCACATTTTAATGATAAAGTGTTAATAAAAGTTACAGAAATAAACGAAAATAGGAAATTTATATATAGTTATTTGATGAGAATTATTTAACTTTTTTACTGGAGGTTTTTATATGAATGATGAATTAAAAATTATAAATTTTATACAGGATTTTGGATGCGTTACATTAAAACAATTACAAATATTATTTAATAGGCCAAACGATAATTTTAAAAACATATTATCAAATAATGTTATCAGTAAAAAGAATGATATATTTGTTCATAATACTGCTACTATTGATATGAAAATGATATATGCAATAGATATTTTGTGTAAATATAAAAATAGATTTAAGTATTTTCATAAAGGATTTGATCCTGTGTATATTACTTTTCTAAGTAAAGAAAACTTGCTATACAATATAATTGTAACAGATAAAGCAAGTGAAAAAGGTATTTTAAAACTATTAAAAATAAATAGTCCTTCTATTCCTGAAGCAGATAGACTAATTTTATTATTCCAAGACGATAGCTGTTTGAATAATGTTATTTGTAATACACAATTTGCTTATTGTATTTATCCTGATATGAAAATATTAAATAAAAGAAAAAAATAATTGCTTTATAGCCTTTATAATGCTATATTATAAAAGAATTCATATATTTATATATTACTAAATCAAAAAGCAGGTATTTTAATTTTCATTAAAATCCTGCTTATTTTATTCATACATTATTTTAATTCATATTCTTCTATATAATATGGATTAAGTTCGCCATTAGTTGTGCTTTGATTTTTGCCTTTATCAGTATTCGTTAATTTTTTTAAATCATTACTAACTTCAAAATTATATGTTTCTTCATAATTGTTACGATAAAAGGAAAAAGTTAAACTTTTCATTTTAGAACTATATGTATATGTCCCTCTAAAAGAATTGTATGTCATTGTTCCATCTTTATAAAATATTAATGTGTTTTTAGTTGGCAAATAACTAAAATCAAAAGAATCTTTTGGTGTTATATATTCTGTATCATCACTATAATTATAATATTTCTTTCCACCAATATATTCACCTTCTAAAAATGACTGATTACTTTTAGTATTTGTTATTACAAAGTAGATATTAAAGCTAATACTAATTGTTAATGCTATCAATATTAGTGCTACAAGTATTTTTTTCAATTTTTATTCCCCCTTAATAAAATTATAATATCACAATATAAATTTATATTCAATATAAGTGATACCTAAAAAATTTAACTTTTTCTAATTAAAATTCAAAAATCTGCTCTGTTTTATATTTTTGTTTATACTCATTTATAGTTGCTATTACTCTTTTTCTAAATTCATCACTTAATATATAAGGCAAATATATAATATTCAAATTACAATTATTGCAAAATGAATAACTAAAAAATTTTTCTATGTCATAACTTTTATCAATATAATCATTTATTGCATATATAAACCAACTCATATAAAATTTAAAGTCATCACTTTTATATGCCTCTATATTAAAATTCATCAAAAAATCTTTTTCCTTTTTCAAAAAATACCTCAAAAATTTTTCTTCTTTCCATCTTTCTAATTTTGTATTCATTTATTATTACCTCCTAATAGGGCAACAAATACTTTATTTATGCTATATTTAATTTGATTTATTATTTACATTTTTTAATAAATTTGGTACATAAATTGCATGTTTATTGCTCATTTTCAATTATCTTTGTATATTTATTTATTAAATATTTAAAATATTTTAAGTTTAAATCGACTTTTAATGACTTCTTGTCTTTATCTGTTAATATGTCATAATATATAGCATTTTTGGTGCAGATATATTTTACAATATCATTTTCTGAAATATGTTGGAATTTTAAGTAGCTATAATCAAATATATTTAGTGAAACTATTATAAGCTCTTGCTCAGACATACCATAATAATGCTCTGAAAGTTCTTGCTTGATGCTATTTATAAGTTCTCTTGAATCATTATTTCTTACAATTTTATCATATTCATTAAATTTCATTTGAAATAAAATTTCTTCATCTATTTTAGCTGAAATATCAAATATTTTCTTTATATCTAAATCTTCATTTTTTATAGCATCTTCTAATTCTTTTTTTGATTTTTCTAGTTCTAAACTCATATTTTTTCTCCTTTTATAGGTGTAGCCTATAATTTTTACTATTCATTTTACATTTTTTATAGTTAAAAACTATAATATTATAAAAAATTATAGTTTTAATATAATTCATTTTTTTACCATATTTTACTATACTATCATATAGGGGTAGTATTATGGAAAATATAGAAAATACAAATAGTGCTGGTAATACTACACTAGGTCAAAACATTAGAAACATTAGAAAAAGACTCAATTTGACACAAGAAGAATTTGCTGAAAAATTAAACTTAAATCCGCAATTTGTTTCTCAAGTGGAAACCGGTAAAGTAGGAATAAGTATAGATACTTTAATAAATATCTGTAACTTAGCAAATTGTTCATCTGTTGCAATTTTTCATGGAGTTCTAAAATCTCCTAGTGTTGTTGAAAATTATGAACTTTTAACAAGTCGAGATAAGTCCATAATAGATCAAATGATTACTTGCCTTTTAAATACTAAATAATTAAATTCACTAACGATTATTGGGGAATAGTTGTTGGTGAATTTTTTTGTTTTTCAACAGGGACAATGAATAATATCTCATTAATTTCTTCATCAATATATTTATTCAAATATTCTTTTATATTTTTTTTACTTTTCTTTTCACTGTATTGTTCTTTTCCGTCGAATCTAAGGATTTTGTAATATTTGTCATTCAAAAGATTACCTCCTTTCGTGAATAAATTTATAAAAAATGTATATTCTAGTCTAATGTCGAGGCTCTCTCGATATGATAACAAAAAAATGTAATAAAATCAATAATATTAGTTTATTGTGAAGGAAATCTTTGGAAAATGAAAAAGTATGAGGGTAAAAAAAGTAATGTCATAGGTAATTTAATAAAGAAATATAGAGAAGAAAAAGGACTTGAAAAGATAGAAGTTAGTAGGTTGCTACAATTACATGCTGTTTATCTTGATTCAACAGAATTAAAAAGAATTGAAGATGGTACGCAAATTGTAAAAGATTTCGAATTGATAGGCTTATGTAAAGTTCTTGATGTTAACTATGATGATTTAAAAAATTGTATAGAATAAAGTAAAAGATAGCAGAAATTTGCTATCTTTATTTTTAACTACAACTTGTAATTTATATGTTTTGAAAATTTATTTTATTGAAAAATAAGCGGTTCAATATTCCAAGCAAACCAAAAAGGATAATATAAGAAAAACATACCCAAAAAGCTTAAAAGTATATACCATATTACATCACTCTTACCTTTTACAGGCTTTTTTAAATGCTCTCCAAAACATAATGAAACTATTTGCCAAATAATATATCCGATTAATGCACCTATTGTATTAGCAATTAAATCATTGACATCAGTTGTACGGTTCGTAATTAATTGAGATATTTCTATCATTAATGAAAAACCTGCCCCTAAAAATAATGTTTTATAAAATTTACGATAGTTCTTCCAAATAAAAGGAACTAAAAATCCAAAAGGAACAAGCATTAAAATATTTAAGTAAAAAGTTTTCTCTATGATGTTAAAAGGGATGAGATTAATATTAGCTTGAATAATTGATGTATTATCTCCACCTTTTGGTGCATAAAATATATTTGTTAAACCTCCTGCACCAGTTAAATCATATACTTTCCAAAGATATAAAACGAAAATTAGCATTGCTAAAATTGATAAATGATACCCTTTCCTTTTTCTTGCTGTAAAGTAAATAGTACACGGTAAAACAGCACATAAAATGCTATATATCACTTCTATAATAATCATCTCCTTTATTTTAACTTACTTTTTCAAATAATCTGATTCATCTATTGTTTTTAAAACATAATTAACATCATCATATCGTGAATAATTAGATTGTGAACCTAAACTACATATCAAAAATTCTTTTCCATGCTTTTTATATAATACTACTAAATTAAAATCATCAGATAAAGAACCTGTTTTTACACCAATTACATTTTTGTTATAATATTCTGATGTAGGATCAAGGAATGTATTTGTATTTTTCCAAGTCTGCATGCTACCATCTGGTAAAGTTGCTGTATATGAAGTTTGAGAAACTATATCCTTAAACCATTCATTCTTTAATAAATCCATTACAACTTCTTTTAAGTCTAATACAGTTGTATGGGCTTCTGTATCAAATCCACTTGGATCATATAAAATAGTATCCTTATAATCATTTTGTTTTAAATATTCATTCAAGTTTTTCATAAAGACTTCTATTCGCTCTTTGCTAGTAGTAGCTTTAGGAGATATAATACCTCCACAATAATCAGCTAATACATAGGCTGCATCATTCCCTGATGGTACTAACATTGCAGCAAATAAATTTTTAACATAATATTTCTTTTCTTTAATGTTTGCAACAGATGAACCTTGTTTTGTTAATGAAATTGCTTCATTTTTTGCCAAAACTACATCATCTAAATCAACGAGTGTTGTTGCATAGTCAATAACAAATAATTTAGCTAAACTTGCAGGAGTTTGTTGTTCATTTGCTCTTTTAGAAACAAAATCGTTATTATTTGAAAGATCAACCGCTATCAATGATTTTGCATTATATGAATCTGGTATAGTATATCTGTTTATAAAACTATTTATTTTATTTTTTGTATCTCTAAAATTTTCTGGTTCAAGCGCCCAAGGTATAAAAATTCTTCCAAGTATTATTATTGCAAAAAAAACTATTACTATATACTTTGCTTTTTTCTTTTTATTACAACCTCTCATTTATAAACTCTCCTTTAGCATATTATACATATATATAAATACAAAAACAATTAATTTTTTATTAAATTTATTTCATTTACTAATATAATTTCTTATACAAATTACTAGTTATCGCTAACATTATACCATATTTTTTAAATATTACATATATTTTTTGATATTAAATTATTTAAAGTAGCAAGTATTCCAATCTCAAAATAAATATCTTTCAAATAACTCCTTACTGTGCTTTTAGAAACATATAATTCATCTGCAATAATATCTTCAGGAATGTTACCAAAAAACTTATATTCAACTATTTTCAGTTTTGTTTTATCACATTTTCTAAAATCCTGAAGTACAGTATCAATTAATTCCTTCCACTTTTTATATTCATTTATTTTGCTATCTATACTAATATTTTTTATTACTTGATCCTCAGTTGCTCTACTAATTTTATTTTTACTTCTTATTGAAGAATTTATATCTCCACCACTTACTGTATCTTTCTCAAGTTCTAACTCATTTATTAATCTATCATATATTGGGTATTCATATAATTTTTTTCTAATAATCTTTTTTACCTTTTTAGTAACCACTTTGTACCTCCTAAAATAAAAAAATCACAACTCTTTAGTTGTGTTACATATCTAAATCCATTTCATCTTCTTCAGTATTTGCTGAAGTAAAATTATTATTTTCATATAAACTATCTAAAAATTCTTTAGGATATTCTCTTTGTTCATAATTATTAAAGCTTTTCTTTTTAGTATCTTTTTTATCTTTTCTTGCCTCCAATTCTTCCACTCTTATAATTACCCATCTTTTTATTGTTGCATAATCGCTCTCATACTCTACTCCCTTTGATTTCTTATATAAAGATAATTCTTCAATACATTTTTTGGTTTTGTTTTCTCCGTATTCTTCTAATAATTTTTTATATTCATAATCATAAAGAAATACATTTTCATTAAACTTTTCTTTGCTGACTGTGTGTGTATTTATATTATTATCTATTATATTATTATCTTTGACTTTTTCATCAATACCCTCTTGATTTTTTAGTATATGGGGGTATTGATTATTTAGTCTATAGGGTACATCATTTGGAAATATTCTCCTACAAATTATCTCTTTTTTCTCGTTTCTCATTATATCTACAAAAACATAATTATTCCTTCTTAAATCAGTTATCCATCTTGAAACTGTTACAGGATCTACTCCTAACTTTTCTCCTAAATATTTATTAGAAGCATAACAATAGCCTTCTTTATTTGATAAAGCTGTTATAAGAGCATAAAGCAATTTTTCATTAGGTTTTAATCGTTCATTAAATAGAACAGTAGCAGGTATTACTGCATAATATCCTATTCTTTGTATATCTTCATCTTTCACAATGGCTATCACTTTCCTTTCCTGCAATTATACAAGCATATAATATCAAGCTTATATTTGCTCCTACTATTAGTCCTATAATTAATCCTATCCAAAACATTTTTATTACCTCCATATTTAAACCAAATTTCTCATTTTCGCATTTTTATACACGAACTCAATTAACTTGTCCTTTATTATTTTTTGTTTCTTAAAATCGAATTTAAGAGTTCGCTCAATCTCATCTTTAGATTTCTTTTGAAAATATTTTTGAGTTATAAAATCATAATATTTCGGATATTTTTGCAACAAAAAAGAAAGTACCTTTTTTATAAGTACTTGCCATCTCTTAAATTCTAGTATTTTTTTATTTTCTATTATCTTAATAACTTGATTTTCTAAAGTATTATTACATACTGTTATTCCTTTTCTCCATGCACTCCCACTTACATTAACACTATTTATCAAGCCATCTTTTATCTCATCAATTAGTTTATCTATATTAATATAGTTATATAAATAATACTCTATCTTTTTGTAATCAGTTTTATTCATACTGCCCTATTCCTCCTTCTAGTAACTTTTCTAGTTCAAGAAATAGGTAATCTTTATCTATCTCATACATATTATTTTCAATAAAATTCATTATTGTATCTTTTATGTAATTGTCATTATATAGCTCAAAGTCATTTATATAGTCTCCTAATTCTTTCTTATTATATGCTAATATAGAATTGCATATAATATCAACTTTATCTTCAGCATTATAAATTGCAATTTCTATTTCTTCTAGTATTTGTTCAAATAACTCTAGCATATTATTTAATTCTTCTACTTGTGTTATTCCATCTTGTGATATTCTAAGCCATTCCATAAAGTAATAATCCTCAATATATTCATCATATTCTTCATATATATTTTCTAATTTATATGATATTCTTTTTAATCTTGCAATTTTATTTATTTCATTAATTAATTTATCAATTTTCCCTTTATACATATAAAACCTCCAAAAAAAAATAATCCCAAATGCCTTGAGATTACTTAGTATATTTCACTTCACTTTAATATTATTTCTTTCCCTTTATTTTCCCTTTATGAAACAAATTTTAATGATTTTTAACGGTTTTTAATGTACTTAAATGGATTACTTCAAAATTTATAAAAGTCCCTATTTTTCAACGGAAATGGGACTTTTCATTGGTTGCGGGGGATAGACTCGAACTATCGACCTTCGGGTTATGAGGGCTAGTTGAGAGGTTTGTGTGATTTAGTGAAATCAAGGGTTTCAGCTGATTTATCAATGAAAATTGGGGATACAGTTTTTCGAACATTTGTGTAATTTTTGTACTTTTTTGAATCGATTCACACCAGTTTATCCCCAATTCGATTTATACATATGTTCGTATAATTTTTAGGGAAAACCAATTTGATTTTTTGGAGGTTTTATAAATGAATTTTAGAGAAGTAAATAATAAGGATATGTTAAAAAGATAGTATGATTGTATGGAGGAGGTTTATTTATTCTATATGACTGATCAAGATAAATTCCATAATCTTAAATTTGATAATTTTAGAGAAAATATTTTAAAGAGTTTGCCTAAACAAAATAAGGACTATGTTCAAAAACAGCTTGATCTAATTTATGATGACTTTATGAAATATACTGAATATGTAACAGAAAAATATTATAGAAATGGTTTTGTGGATGGTGTTCAACTGATTAAAGGTTGTGAAGAAAACAATGTTCCATTTTAACGTGCAAAATTTGCACTTTAAAAATAAAAATTGCACTTTAAAGGCGAGATTAATTCTCGCCTTTCTTTTATTATATTTAATTTATACTATTAAACATCCTTTATATTTTTTTAAAAATTCTATAAGTGTTTTTGGAGTTTCAGCATATATGCTAAATGTACCCAAGAAATTAATATTTGGATTTAGTTTTACGGCTTCTATATAATTTTCAAAGTATATATTATTTTTATTTTTTTCTATTAAATCATTCAATATTGCTTTGAAAAATTCTACTTGATATTTCCCCCTTAATAAATTTTCATCTTCTAATTTACCTTTATATATTTCTAAATCATCTTGGTTCATCTCATAAGCCTGTTTATATTCTTTCTTCAAAGTTTCTATTGTAAAATTTTTCTTTACTATAAGCCTATCAATTTTTATATCAAAATATTTATTTAACTTTAGATTTTGATAATTTATATTAACAGTTCCTTCTTCTTTCATTTTGTCTTTTTGATAATAAAGCCATGCATTTAAATTAATAATTTCTGAATTATACTCTTTTTTTCTTTCTTTATAATCTTTCATACATTTTTTAAAATCAGCGTCTATAAAATTAATGCCAAATTCTTTATGCAATATTTGGCCGAATGTTCTTTCATTAACATAAAAATTCTCTATTGAATAGCATGGTGTTATATATATATCATCTATATCTTTTACTATATCAAAATCCCTATCAATAAAAAACATTTTTTTTACATCACTATAGTCTTTTTTTAGCATTTGATATAGTTTTAAAACCTGACTTTTTCCACCGCATTGATAAAAAACTGTGTCTATTTCATTAATTTCAGTATATTTTTCAATTCGAATACCATAATATTTTTGATCTTCCCCTTCAAAAAAACAAAAAATTTTTTTATTAAAAAGATCTCTATTTTTTATAAATTTAACAAATATTGATTCTGCATTTGTTCTTTTCTTTCTTACTTCATTTATATCCATTTTTATCTCTCCATTTATTTTTTAATTATATTTTAAACATCTTCCCATATCTGAAGCTAATAAGTCATATTTATTTTCAAATATAAATGGAGAGTGAGTAACAGTTATTAACTTACTGCATTTTTCTGAGTCCATAATATCAGGCAACAAATTAGATTGCCATTCTATAGATAATGATAATTCTGGTTCATCAAATAATATTATACATTTTTTTTCATTTTCTAGTAAAAGTTTAGAAAAAATTGATATTAACTGCTTTTCTCCAGATGACAAATTATCAATATTTATAATTTCATCATTACGATTGTTCACTAAATCTAATTTCAGATTACTTTCATCATAATAAAATCTTTTTCCAACTAAATATTTATTACAAACAACAACAAATTTTTTTATTTTTTCATCAAATTGTAATTGCTTTTCATAGCTTTTAATAAGATTATTTAGTAAATTTAATAAATAAATATTATCTTTATCGTATATTTTTTCAGAATTTACGCTATCTTTAATCAATTCCTTACTTTTTGGATCTATTTTATCTCCAATTCTATCTAAAACTATAGATAGTTTATCTTTTTCAATCTTTTTTATATTACTACTTATATCTTCAGATAAATACTGAGTTAATAAAACACCTGTCATTTCTGTAAAACTATTTATTGCTATACTTCTAATATTTGCTAAAGTCTTATCAATTGATGCTATAATATCATCCATACCAAAATGAATTAATTTTGTTTTTATATTATTTTTTTCTATATCAATATCTAGTTTTGATAAGTCTTCTTCAATTCTTCTGTATGTCGGGAAATAAATAATTTCATCTTGTACATAATTTTCTATTTTTTCTCTAAGTTCTTGCACATTTTCAATATTTCCCTTTGGCATTTTATTATGTCCATACATATTTATATAATTAAGTAATTCTTTTTCTGCTATCCTAAGTGGTATTCTTAATACATCTGATAATCGATATATATACTCTGCTATATCTCTTTTTGAGTATGATTCCCTTGACACAATATCTTTTAATTCTTTTAATTCTTTTTCCGAAAATAATCTATCCATACTAATATTTGAATATCTTATATAATGGTTATCTAATATATAATTGCTGTATTCAATAACATCATTATAATTTATAATATATTCTTCGTTATCAGAAAAAATAATCTTAATACTTTCAAAATTAATATCTCTTAGTTTTTCAAATCTAGTTGATAATGTATTATATAAACAATTTAAAATGGTGGTCTTTCCCAATCCATTTTCACCTAAAAAGATATTAACATCCTTATCTAGAGGTAAATCAACATCTATATAATTAAATAATTTTTTTATTTGAAATCTTTTTACATTTTTCATTACTATTCTATCTCCTTATATAAAATTTTTCATATAAATTTAATCTATTTTACATTATGTATCATATATTTATAATATTATCTAGAATAATTATTATAACAATTTTTGTAAAAACTATTCATACCTATATTCTTCGCTCTCTTCCGCAACCATCATGTTTCTATTATTCTCATCATTATAAATTGGATAAACTATTTCTTTTTTTTGATTTAATCTTTTCTTTAAATAATCTGATAATTTCTTATCAGTACAATAAATATAGCAACCTTTTTGCCCTCTTGTCATTAATGTTCTATATGTATTCTTTATTATTTCATCTGCAATTTTATTTGCTTGTTCAGGATTTTCTTTGCTTAACTTATTTATTCCTTTTATTGATTGGTCTGTTTTAGCTCTTTCTTTAACATCTGTAATTACTTTATCATTTTCATATCTTAAATCATTTCCAATAATTACACCTACATAATCAAATTCTAATCCTTGAGCAGTATGTATACAACCTATTTCATTAACTGAATTTGGATCAATAGCCCATGTTGTACTATTTCCTAAATTCCAGCTCATTGCAAAGTTGCATTCAGGAATTGTTATATCATATACATCTGATTTATTTTTTCCATCAGCTATCCAATCCCAACAATATCCTGCAAGTAATCTTGCCTTATTATTATCTTATTTTTTTAAAGATTAAAGCTCTTACTTCATTAGGAGTATCACAAATTCTAATATCATAATCCAAATCAAATCCCTCATTATTAGCTGTTTTTCTAATATCTAGCACATCATCTAACCATGCAATATATCCATCTGACCCATTACATCTAAATTGTGATTCTAATTCCATTACTTCTGATTCTGCATTTGCTTGTCCAATATACTTTTGTATTTCTTTTATTTGATTTTCTCCTAAATTTTGAAACATTCCTGATTTTGCGTTTAATCTATGTGCTTCATCTACAATTAAAACATCAAATTCATTCTCCGCAGATTCTACAAATGAACCTGAACCCTTAAATAAATTATTAATTCTTGTCTTTCTAAAATCTCCACTCAATTTTGTTGCATATACATTTCTAGGTGCAGCATTTTTTGTTACATATGAGCAAACCATGTTTTCATTAGTCAATCTTACTAAAAGATTTATTGCTAAAACTGATTTTCCAGTTCCAGGCCCACCTTTTACAACTAATACACGTTTATTTCCATCTTTATATGATTTTCTTGCCATATCTAATGCTGTTTCATATACTAATTTTTGATCATCAATCATGACAAATTCTTCATTGCCTTTTAACATACTAGATAAAGCATCTTGTAATGATTTAGATGGTCTAATTTTTCCATTCTCAATCATATATAAAGTTTCTTTGTCATCACCATATTGAATGTATTTGTTTATGAAATCTCTTAATTTTTCTACATCACCTTTAATAAATGCAGGTGCTTTTTCTAAATAATACTTATAATTATCTGATAGTAATGTTGGAGGTGTTACTGCTAGGTAATTATGAAGATATGCACATGGATGTAAGTCAATTTGTCTATCTTGTACAGTTTCATTATAGTCTTCTATTGTTGTTGCATAAGACCATGCCTGATATGAAGGATGCGCAACTTCTCTTAATGCATGTCCTGTAAAAGTTTGTACTATTCCATCTTTTCCTTCAACCATATCAGCCTCAGTCCATTGCTTTAATTCGACAATTATAGCAGTATTTTTTAATTGTCCATCTTTACCTGTAATTATAAAGTCTACTCTCTTAGAAGTATTAGGAATTTTAAATTCAATTGCTATCCCTACATTTCCAGGTATCTTGTTATCAATTAAAACTTTCATCATATATTGCATAGAATTATTCCATGCTTTTCTTTCACTTTCAGATGTATGATACCCCATTTTTTCATAGAATTTTCTATCTATATTTTCTTCAATTCTATCTTGAACTACATCCTCTACAAATAGTTGCTTTGTTGCTTCATATAATATCATAATCATTACTCCAATTTAAAATTTTATAATTTATCCTATATTCTAGTAACTCCCACTAGTACTATAATCATTATTACTGCAATTATTATTCCAAGACCAGTAAATATTAACAATTTTCTTTGTTCTTCTTTCTCTTCTTGTTCTTTATATGCCATCCATTCTGATAACTCATTTCTGCTTATTACATATTTATTTTTATATTTTTGTAATGGCAATTCTTCTGTACTGTATAATTGCATAATTCTATACCTTGAGCATTTCAGGATTTTAGTCAAGTCTGTAATTGTAAAGAATTCTTCATCTTTTTTTGTTTGAACCCAATTATCTTTTTTGTATACTATTACTTCATCCTCAACCAATTTAATTGTTTCTTTACTAATTTTGTCTATTCCAATTATAAAAACTTTATTTAATCTTGGATTATAAATTGCCAATTTCTTTATCCTCGAATACTTTTCCATATCTGAATGCATTCCTAGCAAATAATATACCAATAATTGTAATGTATGTCTGCTATTTGGTTTATTTTTTGAAACTTTAAAATCCCATAAAGTATCTTCTGTCATAAAATCAGCATCACCTGATGTTATTGTTTGAGTATATCCACCACTAAAAGTCATTCCTGCTTCTTTTATGGGGCCATACTTTTTTATGAAATGTTCTGTTCTGTTAACCATAATTCTTATATTTTCTATTGTTTTTTTATCTGGATTAATATTTTCTATCGGCTTGAAAAAAATTTCACCTGCTCTAAAGCACACATCATAGCCAACCAATTTACATGCTACTACAATTGAATTATCATCTAATCCTTTAATTTTATTTAATAATTTCTGTGCTTTATCTGATTGTTGTATTATCTCTGCACCAATTAAGGATATCTTAAATGCTTCCTCTTTAGTATCTCCCATATTTATTCTGGACAAATAATCAACTGCCATCCCTATGATACTTGCAGATATATTTTCTTCATTATTTAATGTATATTCATCACTTAATTCTATTTCATTAAACTCTCCCGGGTTAACATATCCTCCTCTAGGTTGTTTGATCTCCTTGATTCTATTAGTAACCGATGCCATCTTTTTTCCTTTCAAATATTATAATTTATCATATTTTGTGCTAACACCCTTAGCTTTTTCGATTGGATACTTCTTCTCTGATATTTTCATTTTATCTAAAATTATTTGCTTAGGATTCACACCTATTTGATGACACAAAAGAATACAATAATTCATAACATCCGCAATCTCAAATTTAAGTTCATCTTTATTGTAATTATTATTCCATTGGAAACATTCCAATAATTCTCCTGCTTCAATAGATATTGACTTTGCTAAGTTTTCTGGTGTATTAAATTACAACCAATCTCTATCTTCTGCGAATTTTACTATTTTATTTTCTAATTCTTTCATTATATTTTCTCCTAAAAGTATTTACTTGTATTCTATCATAGATTTACTATTTTTACCACAGATTATTTGACTTTAAATTTTTATGTGTTATTCTTTCCTATAATAGAATATTCCTTTATTATTGCTTTGTGTTATTGTTGTTAATAATATCATGTTAAGTATTCTCATTCAATATTTTATTTTCAATGTACTTGTAGCTTATATATTCTTATAAACGGCTATATTTATTATTGCAGTCCCATTTATTTTTATTTTATAATTTAGTTTGAATTTCTCTTAAAACACTATTCATGTATTCTATAATCTCAATCTTAGTTACCCCAAAAGATGTTTTATCCATTTCAGCAAGTGCTTTTATTAATTTTTCAATGTTTTCTTTATCTTCTGAATAATATTCACTAAGATTTGAAAAATTGTATATTTCATCTAAACTGTATTTAAAATAATATATATTGTTGCTATCACTTTCCTTTATTTTATTAATTATTGTTTCAACATCTAGTTCTTTCATAAAACCCTTTTTATTTAGATATTTTTGACGATTATTTTTAACAAATTCATATAATTCTATTCCCCAATTTTTAGATTCAAATACTTTTTTTATCGTCTTTTTGTTTTCAATAACATTAGTTGCATCTATTTTTTCTTTTATTTCTTCAACATGCTTGTTATATATCATAGCAACATTCTCATTCTCCACAAATGCGTGAAAATCAATATATTCTATCTTTGTTCCTTCTAAATTATTTTTCATAGCTTCAATTATTTCATTTATCAATTCAACTTCAAATTTTAAGTTTTCAATGCGAGACAAATAATATAATATCTTAGGAAATAGTCTGTAATTGTATATTCCTCTTTTTATATTTTCATTTATTTGATCTAATGCATTTTTTATATTTTTATTATCTAATACCCAATAATTTTGTAATTTATAAAAAGGATCTTCCGCCTCCAAATCATCAAATTGTAATTCCTTATAATAATTAACACTTTGAGCAATTTTACTTTCATCTAATTTTCCCGTAATAATAAACTCATTCACAAAGTCAAATGCTGTAAAATAACTTTTAGAATTATAACTTTTATCATCATACAATGATGCAGATACATTACACATCCCCCCATCTAACAATTTTTCAATTTTTATACCATATTTTACCCCTATTGCACAAAATATTGTATTTCTATATACTAAATCCATTATTCTTGTCGAATTTATAATGGATTTGCTTTTGTTATATAAAGCTTCAAAAATATCTAATATATATACTACTGTTCTAATGTTCTTACATTTATTAACTTGCATAATATTTATAAAAATTTCTTTATGTTTCAGTAAAAATTCATATAAACTGTTATTTTTATCTTTATATTCATTAACGAGTTGGTCATATATCGTTGACAAATCTGGTTCATATTTTATTGTAAATCCTATTAGTTTTTCTTTAATTGCTTTATACTTCTTATTTTCTTCAAATAACAGTTCTATTCTATTTTTTAATTTATCTAATGTAACTTTTCCATTTTGCCCGGTGGTATGGTTGTTGCTTGTTTTATTATCATCTCCAAAGTCTAAAACTGCATTCAGGCAAGACATTACCTTTAATTCGTAATTAGTGTCATAATTTATGTTATTTATCTCATTTTCATTTGCTATTAAAATTACTTTTACATTTTTATGTTCTACATATTCATTAATATATCCTAATACTTCATTAATTGGCATATCGCATCTTTCTAAATCATCAAAAATTAGAATATAATTTTTGATATCTTTAAATAATGATATAACTCCACTTATATCCACATCTTTTATCTTTGATAAATCAACGTTGAATATTTCCTTTACAGATAGTGTTACTGGTGTAATAATCTTGCTTAAACTTCTTCCAGTTTTCTTTGCTTTTTCTAACATCTGTTTGTTCTTATTATTCTTTATGACACTATCTATGATTGTATAATATATTTTTTTATTGATTTCTTCTTTACTTTTTATCCCATATAGTGAAATATATAATTTATTAGTATCTTTATCTTTTATATATTCATTTTTTATAAAATGAGTTTTCCCACATCCCCAATTTCCATCAATTAGAATAGCATATTGTTTCTTTGGATTATCTACATACTCATCTAATACTTCTATTATCTCTTTATTATTTAAACGCATTATTTTTATCTCCACTTATTTTTTTATAATTGCTTTCAAAATATTTGCTGTTTTTCCAAAATTAAAATTTAGTTACTTTAATTTTCTTAAATTTGATTGCATTGGTAAAGCTCAAACTTACGACTTTCTTTCTCTGAGTTTTCTGTCCCTTAATATTTCTAAGTTCTAAAACAAATTTTCCTACTCACGTTTTTTTAGTCTTCTGTATCCCCAATATGTTCCTCCACCTAATAAACCTAATATTAAAGCACCTCCAGGAATATTGGAATTATCTTCATTATCGTCTATAGAATTTTCTATATTATTCTGTTTCGTAGTTGTTATCACCTCTGTTGTATTTTTTTCCTCTTCTTTTATTAGCTTTTCTATCTTTATTTTTATAGTACTTGTTTTTCCATTAGAGCTCTCCGCTGTTATATCTACCATTCCAGCTTTTTTTGCAACAACATTTCCTGTTGAATCGACTGTTGCAACATTCTCATCACTTGATTTCCATGTAACGCTTTTATTAGTTGCATTGTCTGGTGTTATTGTAGCAGTTAATTTTTCACTTTCTCCTTCTTTAAGTTTTGATACATTTTCATTTATTTTAATATCTGTTACCTCTATTGTAGTTGGTGCCGTAGACGTTGTTTTTGTACTTGATGATGCTGAACTTGAAGTTTCGCTTTTACTTGCTGATGAACTAGATGAATATGGACAGACGCCATTAGGATGTAGATGTGCTGGATGGTTTCCACAGTGATAATGATAGTATCCAAGTCCACTTTTGTTTTTATTATCTCTATGTCCTCCCTGAGCATCTGTTCTTCCTTGATGTGCATATACACTCACATTTGTTAAGCTTATAGTTAAAATAATTAATAGAATTGATATTACTTTTTTATTACTTTTCTTCATGTATTTTCTCCTTTTACCTATTTTATAATAATTTTGCCTTTAATTATCCTATTTAAATACCTCATATAAGAACATTCCTACCAATATCCAGAACCACCATTTTCTAAATATGCTACTTTTGTTTCCATATTCATCTCCATATTTTGTATTTTCAGCACCTACTTGTTCTTTTTCTTCATTTTCTGATTGTTCCTGTACATTGGTCTGCGCCTCCCCAAAATCTTTATTTATTAAAACTTTTCTTGTTTTATCTGCATTATCCCCCGATATTATTCCTCGTTCTTCCATCTGATCTACTATTCTACCAGCCCTTGCATATCCAATCTTAAATCTTTGCTGTATAAATGGTATTGATACCATTCCTGTTGATATTACCTCATCTATTGCATCATTTAACAATGGATCTACTTCGTAGTCTGTATCATCACTTTTCATTGTCTTTTTGTCTATTATTTTCATTATCTCATCACTACTGTTGGACTTTTCTTCTACCTTAATTTCATCAATTATTTTTTCTATTTCTTCATCGCTTATATATGGAGCCTGTATTCTTCGTTGCTCTCTTTCTTCTACTTTAATGAATAATGCATCTCCATAAGGTAATAGTTTTTCAGCACCAGATTTGTCTATTACGGTTCTAAAATCTACTCTTGATGGTAGTTTGAATGTAAGTCTAGTTGGTATATTTGCCTTTATTCTACCTGTTATTATCTCTGTAGATGTTCTGTATGTTGAGATTATTAAGTGTATCCCCACTTTTCTTGATATTTTTGCTATTTCTATTAATGATTCTTCCACATCTTCTTTTTCATAGTCCATTAGGTCACATAAGTCTTCTAAAAAAACTATTATTCTTGGTAATTTTGATTGCACCGTTTCATTATATTCTTCTATATTTTTCACATTGTTTTTTTGCAAATAATTTATTTCTGTTCATGCACTCTTGCAGAGTGCATGCCATTACCCCACAAGCCTTTTTAATGTCTGTTATCGCTGGAATAAGCAAATTTTGAATATTATTGAATCTATGAAAATTTATTATTCTCGTATCTATCAGCACTTTCATTTTCCATTTTCTATTCCTTTTATGCGACACTTACTTATATTTTTTCTTCTAATATATAATATCACTCTTCAAGTGCAAAGTTTGTCGAAACTTGTCGAACCATATTCTTTTATAATTTTTATTGTCTAATTAGATTTTTTTATGCCTTTTGTCGTTGTTTTATAATCCTATAAGTAATTCAAGTTCTTTAATTTTTTATTTTACCAGCATAATTATACTATCTGACCTCTTTTGAACGTTATTTTAATTTTTGAATCATTTGCAAGTTGAAATCGTATTATGATTTGTGCTAGTATTAAATATGTACAGTAATTTTCTGAATAGTTAAATAATATAGGAGAGTAATTTTGATGAATAATCTAAAATATTTAAATAAAATCATAACCATAAAAATTGACAGGCCTATGGGTAGCAAGCATCCAAAGCACGGATTTATTTATCCATTAAATTACGGTTATGTACCTAATACTATAAGTGGTGATGGCGAAGAATTAGATTCTTATGTTTTAGGAATCTATGAACCGCTAGAAACTTTTACTGGAAAGTGCATTGCAATAATTCATAGGACAAATGACAATGATGATAAATTAGTTGTTGTTCCAGAAAATAAAACTTTTACTAATGAAGAAATTAAAGTATTGACTGACTTTCAAGAGCAATATTTTGAAAGTATAATTCTAAGGCCTAAAGATTATATAAATTGGAATAAAAATATTCCAGAGTTATCTGTAACTAATTTGGAAGATAGCTTAAAATTTTATAAAATGGCTGGTTTTAAAGTTGAATATGATAGGCCAGAGGATAAATTTGCATTCATATCTTTGGATAATATTCAATTTATGCTACAAGAATTGTCTAATAATGATAAATGGGATGTTGAAGAATTGAAATACCCTTTTGGCAATGGAATTAACTTTCAATTAGAAGTTGACGACCTTGATGAAATATATAATAACTTCAAAGAAAATAATTATGCAATTGCTTTTGATATCGAGGAAAATTGGTATAGACAAGATGATAAAATGTTAGGAAATAAAGAGTTTTTAATTCAAGACCCAGATGGATATTTGTTAAGATCTACGCAAGATTTAGGAGAAAAGACTGAGCAAAATTAAGCTCAGCCTTTTAATATTTAGTTTATTTTTTAGCTCCAGTAAAAACTTTCATTTTATCTTACGAGTATATCAGAAAATTTTGGGCAACTTTCCACAAATTGTTCTATATACTCGTTTAAATTATTTAGTTTTGGAATTATTTATAATTTCAGTATATAATTTTCATTTCAATTTTTATATATTAAAATCATCAAATTCTAAGTCTGCAAATTCTATGTTTTCTATATTTTTTACATTATTCTCTTCATCTAATGTCAACTTGAATACCTCAGGTGAATTTAGTCTTTTGTTAAAGATGATTTTTCCATTGTAGCTTAGTGTTATTTCTTTGTTTGAAGTTACGTTTTCTACTTTGCACCATTTCATGAGTAGAAAGGTCATGGCATTTCCATGTGTAAAAATTGCAATCCTTTTTCCTTTATTTTTCTCTACAATTTCATTGAATACTGATTCCATTCTTTCTCTTACATCTTTTTGACTTTCTCCGCCTTCTGTTTTGAAGTTTTCGTCTTTGAATTGTCTTGTGTACCAATCTGGATATTCTTTGTCATTTGGTTTTCCGGTTCTTCTTTCGTCTAGTCTTTCATCAAGATTTGCCTTAAGATTTTGTTTCTCCATTAAATATTTTGCTGTTTGCAATGTTCTTACACAGTTGCTTGCGTACACTACATCTATGTTTTGCAGTTCTTTTTCGTTGCTCAACTTTTCTGCTCTTCTTTCTCCTGTAACGCTTAGTATTATTTTCTCACTTTTTATTAGGCTTTCCTGAGTCGTATTGTAACTTTCTATGTTGTTTTTCATGTTAAGTCTTACTGAATGTCTTATTAGGTATACTGTTGTTTCCATTTTTTCTCTCCTATTATTTTTTCAACATTATATCACTTTTTCTAAAATTGCATAACCATTTTGCTATATAAATACCAAATTACGTTATCTATGTTTTCTGATATTTTGTTTTCTTTTATAATTTGCTCTACTTCTTTTTCTGTTATTACACTTTTATATACTTTTATTTTTGCATTTGTTAAAATTAATTTTTTGTAATCTTCGTCTATAATGTTTAATAATTTTTCTTGATTATCAGTAAAATCTATTTTCATGTCTTCATAGTATCTACAGATTAATTGCATATATAATTCTGATTTTCTTATTTCTTGTTTGTGTGCTTCTAAGAATTGTACTAATCTTTCATAATCAATTTTTTGTGCTCCTTTATTAAAATCATATAATGCATATAGTAAATACGTTAATATTGATTTTTCTTCTTGCTTAATAAATTTTTCGTAATATTCGTTAATTTTTTCATCTAATAATTCTGTTGTTTCATGGTTTTTTGCATCCCAACGCAATGCTTCTTCATATTTTGGGCTTATTACTCTAGATCTTTTCATAAAACTTGGAATATTAAGAGCTCCTGAACCTTTAGTGCTTCCTTTTACAGAATGAGTATCAGCACTAGCTCCAAATAAATTTGAAGTATTAAACATTCTTTGAGCTGAACCCGAAAAGCTTTCTTCACATTCATAATCCATTGCATCTATTCCTTCAAATGCATCAAACATGAACTTGTTACTTAATGTTGTTTCTTGATATTGAGGTACATCAAGTAGCTTATTTTCTATTTCATATACTGTTATAAAAGATGTGTATTCAGAATTTATATTGTATTTTACAGCTATGTCTATTATCATTTTCTTGTAATTTTCTATTTTTTCGTAATCGTATGTATTTTTAATGTAATCTTCTAAACGTTCTATTTCTTGTTTTGCAAATAGCACTTCTAAGTCTACATCAGTGTTAGTTATTTCTTCTTTAGCAATTTTCCATGTGTATTCTTTGTCTAAAATTTTTCCTTTTAATTCTATGTCGTCTTTTATCTCTTCTATTTTTGCAAATACGTTAAAGAATTCGTAGTTAAATAGACTGTTTTCTTCTTTTATTTCGTCTACTAATTTATTTTGCCCATAATCTACTTGTATGTTTTCTACCATTGGTGTTTGTATTCTTGCAAATGTTCTTATTATTTTATCATCTATTTTTTCGTTTGGTTGTATTAATTCTGCTTTGCCATTACCAGCTTTGGCTAACTGTTTTATAAAATATGAGTTTACATTTGAATCTATTCCGAATGGGAATATTCTACTGTTTTTTCCATGTTCTTTTACAAAATCTATTATTTGTTTTTCGTTTCCAACTTGACCGTCTGTAAATAGCAGTATTACTTTTTCTGTATTTTCATATAATGCAAATTTTATTGGATTTAGTATTTCTGTACCTCCTGCAGCGCGCAAACTGTTAATATATCTTTCCGCTTCTTGCATATTTTTCTCGTTATATTCTATTGCATGTGCACTCATCACTTCAAATTCATGGTCAAACGCAATTATGTTGAATTTATCTCCTTCGTCTAATTGCTTTAAGCATTCGATTACTGCTCTTTTGGTTTCTTCTAACTTAACACCCATCATTGATCCAGATATATCAATTAAGAATATATACTCCTTTTCACTATCTTCGTATACATCGTCTATTTCTGGCATGAATGATAGATATAACATGTCTTTACCATCTCTTGTTTTTGATATAATTGCTTTTGATGATAACTCATTTTTTAATTTTATATCTAGTTTAAAGTCTTTTGATAAATCATAATTTTCTACTTTTATGTTTTTTTCGTCTATTATGTTTATTTTATGGCTTGGGCAATTTATATTTTCTACATTTAAAGTTTTGTCTATATTTATAGTAAAATCTACTGTATAATTAGTTTTTCCATATATTAATTTGTTTGTAACATTTGATTTATATCTTGGCGTTACAAGTGTTGGTATTAATATTTCTATCTGGTTGTCTATAATTTCGAATTTATCTATGTATTGTATTTTTACAGTTACTTCTTCGTCCTTATCAATTTATCCAACTGATATTTTAAATATGTTGGCCGTTTCTTGTTCCATCATGTAAGCACTGTTGCCTTTAACAATGTTTTGTTGGTATTCTCTTTTTGCTTCGCCCTTTTCTTTGCATTTTCCTTTTAATATCTTATCTCCAACCTTTATTTCAAATCCAACAACTGTTGCAGTTTCTACTATTGGAAATGTGTATCCAACTTCTAAAACTTCTTTTGTATTATTTTTGTACATTTGCTCAATTTCAAATGTTCCAAACTTTCCTATTACATTACCTGCTATTTTTACTTTCTTTAGCACCAACTCTCTTAAATCTACATTTCTCATTTTTTATTTCCCTTCTATATAATTCTAATCTTCTAACATTTTTTCTACATATTTTTTTACATTTTCAATAATGTGCTTATATCTTTCACCATTTTCTTGTGAATAATTCATTTCAAATATGTCACATACATTTTCTCTAATGTATATTTCTTTACCGCTTCCAGATATTCTGGTTTTTTCACTATTGTACTCTGAAGTTTCTTCTTGCAATTTTAACTTTGGATTTTTTTCAGTATCTTCCAAACTATACTCTCTTATTTCTTCTGTCGGATTTTCCAAAATATATTCTCTTATTCTATTTAATGGCATATACTCTGATTATAATTTTTTTATAAGAAGTATCCTGTTTAAATGTTCATCATTATATACACTGTTTACTCCGCTTCCTTCTGTTGGTAATAATAATCCTTTACTTATGTAGTAGTGTATAGTTCTTTTTGTAACACCTGCCTTTTCTGCTAGTTCTGAAACCTTGTATTCCATTTTTGTTCCTCCTTTCCTGAAACTTGATTATTTTTTCATCTCTCTGATTATTATTTTATTATCGTTACGTAACGATGTTAATATATATTTATAAAAATAATTAAAAATTAAAGAATGCAAATTGCTGCATTCTTTTTCACTTATATTAATTTTCATTTATTAGCTGCTCTTATGTTTAATTTGTAGCCATCTATTTTAATAGCTAGATCTCCTGGTTCGTATGCCATTTTATCCCCTCCTTTTTATTTTATTACTTCTATTTTTATTCCCACCACGCCGTATTCTTTTTCTTGCTCTGGTGTGTAGAATCTGTTCATCGACTTTGCTTTTTCTATTATTTTTTCTTCATCTTCTCCTACAAATACTTTTTTAAATAATTTTTCAAAAGATTCTTCTCTGTACAAATCTATTACTTTTACTAGTAATTTTTCTTGTAATTCTGGTAATTTCGAAAATTCTATTTCATCACCAATTTGTATGGTTTGTCTTTTTTCATCATACAATCTAAATTCTACTGTTTTAGTTCCATTTTTTATTCTTTCAAATGGATCTTCTTGTAATTTCATTTTATGTAACATTTTTTCCTCCGTCCCCGGATTGTACCAGATTATATAGAATTGTGTCATAAATCTAGAACAATCCGAATATAATATTTCTAATCTCTCCAAATGTCTCCATTTATAAATTCAGTTAGTGCCATTATAAATGCTTCTCTTGTTAAATCATACATTCTCGTAAAATTTTTCAAATGCCTGTCTTGCACCTTCAACTTTTCCTTTATTGTTTGTTCCTATTAAAACTTTCATAATTAGTTGACTCCTTTATTTTTCTATAATTCAAATTTATATATTTTTTCATCACCTATTTCTCATATTGATATTCTTGTATTACTTTTCCATCTACGTCTTTTAGTATTATCATGTTTTCATCTAATATGATATAGCTGTGTGCTGTGTTGCATTTTGGTAATGATATTGACCCTGGATTTGCAAATATCAAGCCTTCTTTTTCTTCTATAAATCCTTGATGTATGTGTCCATAAATCATTATATCGAAATCGTCATAAGGAATGTTTTCTATGTTGTATTTGTGTCCATGTGTGAAGTAGAATTTTTTTCCGTTTATCTCCATTAATATGTGGTCGTTGAATTTGAATTCTGAAATCATTTCGTCTACTTCTGCGTCACAGTTTCCTCTTACGACTAATAGCTTGTCTTTCATTGAGTTTAATGTTTCTGCAACTTTCATTGGATTATATTCTTGGCTCAAATCGTTTCTTGGACCGTGATAGTATAAATCTCCTAATAATATTATTTTTTCTGGGTTTTCTCTTTCTACTATTTCTCTTATTTTGTCGGCATAATATCCAGAACCATGTATATCTGATATAACTAAAGCTTTCATGTTATTTTCTCCTTTCTCGTTTTTATAATTTATATCATATTTTCTGCTTATTCTCAATAAAATTGAGTAATTATCCATCGGCATAGCTGGAAGATTATTTACAGCAAAAGGCGGGGGATAATATCCCTCGCCTATGCAGTGTTAAGCCACTACAACTTCCTTCTTCAAGGCAGCCATCTTCTTCGTTGCCTCGATATCTTTCTCTATCACCCTAACAATTCGACCATCGTTGTGGATTACGGAGAACACATCTCCTTCCTGTACAGACTTTGCCATCCCCACAAATTTGTTCATGGGTACGAGCGTTTTCTTGACAGCACTCGTGATGTAGTCTTTTTTCTTGCTTTCTTCAAGCCAGATCATTTCCACCTCTGCAATCACAAAATTGGGGTCTTTAGAAATTACGTGCATGTAGCTTATCATTTTTTCAGTCTCCTTTCAATAGACCTTTTTTTCCGCTTAGCACCTGCTTTTCTACCAAGCTCTCGTCATACTGTCAATCGACATATTATGATTCTCCTTTCTGTATATTTTATATTATAAATTATAACATAATATTCAATTTTTGGCAAATTATTCCAATTTTTATATAATAAGAAGATGTAAGTACCTTTCACTCACATCTCCTTACTTTTTGCACTCAGAATATTAATTAAAATCTTCTAAATGCCCTCTGGAGGCGTTCTTCCAATGTTGCCGGAACAACATCTCCATTCATGTTCACCTTGTTGCTTGAATTAACATCTGCCCAATATCCGGGCATTTCTTTGCCACCCATCTCTTTTGGCAATGTCGACGATGGTATCCAGCTGACCCTTACCTTTCCATTTGTTGCAAATGGGATTCCGTAAATTCCACGGTATACCATAAAACCTTTCGGTCCTTCAGGCAATGGCTCTCTTTTACGTTTTTCATCTCTGAATCTGAGTCCCATTTCCTCTCCGAGCTGTTTAATCATTATTGAATCCTCCTAAGTTACTCTTCGAAGTATTTTCTCCAACTGTAGATTTCGCTCTCGCGCATTTCTCTGCTGTGCCCATTCCTTTCGACCACATACAGAGCTTCGATTTCCTTCCAAAAGCCCGAAATTTTCGTACCATTTTTGGTTCTTCTACTGGGAATCCAGCAGATTGTCCCACAGTTGCCTTTGGCTATACGTCTCCCCATTACATTTTTCTGGAGTACATAGCCTTCCGGAACTTCACATTCTTTGCCAAAGAATAGTGTTTTTAACAATTTGAACATTTTTTCCTCCTTCCCAGCTACCTGGGAGCCGAGTGTTTATAAACGTACATAACCTTATTATACCATTTTTTCTCGCGAAAAGCAAATTTTATGTTAATTATGCAAAAAAAATACATGGATTTTTTCCATGTATTCATATGAATTCATATTTCTATATTAATTCAATTATTTTTTGTTTACTAAATCTTTTAAAGCTTTTCCAGCTTTGAATACTGGAGCTTTTGATGCTGGTATTTTGATTTCTTCTTTAGTTTGTGGGTTTCTTCCTTTTCTAGCAGCTCTTTTTCTAACTTCGAAAGAACCAAATCCAACTAATTGAACTTTGTCTCCCTTTACTAAAGCTTCTGTAACAACGTCAACAAATGCGTTTAATGTTGCTTCTGCATCTTTCTTTGTGCATTCTGTTTTAGCAGCTATGGCTGCGATTAAATCAGATTTGTTCATTTAAATTACCTCCTAATAAGATTGTATATGTAGATAATTATTGCATCTACTACTTACATTATTCGCCAAGGTTTGATAAAATCCTTCTTTTTTTTCAAATTTATTTTATAAAAGTGTTAAATCTCAAGGGTTTGCGGTTTTCTATTTTCAAAAATGCTTATTTTTCAAGGTTTTCAAGCCTTATTTTTCTTAAATTTGCTGTAAAATGGCAACATGTATAATTCATCTTTACTAAAAATTTTTGTAATTGCTAATATTACTACATAAACAATTATTGCAAATATTATTGTTAATATTATAGCAATATTTTGCATAATTATACCTTTTAGTAAATTATATGTATATATTCCGAATTATTCCCATTGATGAACTTGCTAAAATTGGTTTTATAAAATATTTCGACAAATCAAATTTTATTTTAATATTTTTACTCAATGCTATCAAACTAATAAACATGGAAATAGCATGGCACATTACAGTTGCAAATGCTGCACCAGCAACTCCTCCCAAAACGAATGAATCTGGATTTACTTTTACTAATATTAAATTCAAAATTAGCTTAATAGACACTCCTATTGAAAGTGCAATTACGGGTACTTTAAGTTTTCCCAGTCCTTGAAGAGCACCGTTTATAGTTTGTTCTAATGTAATGAATACAATCGAAATACTACTTATTTGAAATATAAATTCTCCACTACTTGCATTTGGAAATAACATTTGCAAAATTGGCTTTGCGAAAACTACCATTCCAACACTACATGGCAGTCCAATTAATATCGTAATAAGTATAGCAAAAGACACCCTTTTTTCTATACTCTTATAGTCTCCTCTCGCTTTTGCAGCCGATACTGCTGGAACCAAAGCCGTTGCAAGTGCAATATTAAATGATAAAGGAAAAGTTACGAGTGTATCTATTTTTCCGCTTAGTATCCCATATTGAATTTTAGCTTGTTCTTCTGTTAAAAATGTTTTTAATCCCCTTACAACTGTAAAGGAATCTATATTTTTATTTAGTGAGCCTAAAATTGCACTAAAAGTAAGTGGCATTGCAATTATTATTATCTTCTTTACTATCTCTACTGTTCTTTCTTGCCTATGATATTTGGGCTTATTAAATTTTATGTATCTTTCTTTTTTATTATATAAATATATTAAATATATAAAGCCAATAAAGGTGGCAATACTAGTTGCTAAATTTGCTCCAGCAGCCATTACAGCTGTAGTATCTTTATTTCCCATAAAAAAACATATTAACTCAACTATAGCAACGGTGCATATTGTTTTTGTAAATTGTTCTATTGTTTGAGACTGCGCCATTGGTTTCATATTTTCGTGCCCATTAAAATAGCCCCTTAAAACAGAAATTAACGAAACAAAGAAAATTGATGGTGCAAGTATTATTAGTGTTAACTTTGCTTCCGGAATTTGAAGCCATACATTTGCAATAAAATCACTTCCACAAAATAATAATGCTGAACCTGTAAAACCGACTACAGTGAAAAAAGCAAACGCTACTTTAAAAATTTTCTGTGCTCCCCTATTGTCTCCCACTGATAATTTTTCTGAAATAAGTTTTGCAACAGCATTTGGAACACCTATTGAAGAAATCGTTAACAGTAGTGCATAGATTTGGAATCCACTGTTATAAATAGCATTTCCAGCATCTCCAAAACCATTTTTATTTGTCAAATATAATTTATAAAATAAACCTAAAATTTTTATTAAAACTTGTGAAAACATCAAAGTAATAATTCCTTGCATGAAACTTTGCTTTTTTTCCTTAGACATATGTTCTCCTTCCCCTTATTTATAAAATATATTCAATAAAACAATTACTATACTTAATTTGTAAGTTTAATAAATTTTTAGCATAAAAAAGCTTATAAAATTGCTCAAAATACTTGTTTTTTTCTTCATTTTATAGGATAATAGATATGTATAAATTTTAATAAATGAAATAATTTGAAAGTGGTGAATCTTTTGAAAGCAATAGACAAATTTTTAAAATATCTAAAAACAGACAGAAATACTTTTCTAACATATGTACTAACTTTAATAAGTGCTTATTTAGTTGTAGACAGAATAGTAGAAATGCTTATGATGATTTTTACAGGAATGGCAGTTTCGTATTGGGGGCCAATTACTTATACCCTAGCACTTGCTTGCCCGGTATTTGCATTTCTATTTTCGTGTTCATCTAAGTTCGTTGACTCAGATGAATCTAAATTAGCACTATTTGATGTGTATTTAATCAGTATTTATATAATGATTGTATCGATGTTTACACAATTTACAAACCAATTTGGTTGGATGTTATTCTTATCAGTACCAAACTTTTCATACATTGCATCTAACTTTTATAATTTGATTAAACCAGCATTCTCCGCGGTTGCTCTGTACTTACCATTAACAACATTCTATCCTGTTATAAAATGGTTACTAATGACAGTACACGATACCAAAACAATATATGAATCAATTTACGATTATAAAGGAATTAGCCTTGCTGATAAATCTGCCTCTTGGGGTGCTTATACTTGTGAGATGTCTTTTGGAACAGATAAAGTAAATGGTAAAACAGTTAAAATAGCTGAAGAGAAAAGATTTTACCCTACACTAGTATGTGGTGTTTCTGGTGCTGGAAAAACATCTTTATTGTTTGAGCCAATGATTGCAAAAGATATCGATAAAAAATATTTCTTTAGAGAAATATCAAAGGAAATGGGATTTACTGCATTAAAAACTGGAATTGCTACTTTAAACTGCCCATACTCAAATGATTATATAAACGCTAATTTCAATTTAAATATGATAACACCAAAAGAAAATAAACTTAATGTTTATAATACATATATGAAAAAAATGATTATAGCTGGTTCTGGAAATAATTATATTTACAGAAATTTAGGTTTGACCTATATTTCTCCTGATATTGAGTCTATAAATCATATTAAAAAAGTGCTAAAAGCACGTAACATGAAATTCAATTTAATAGATCCTAATGACTCATCTTCTGTTGGATTAAATCCTTTTGCTCTTGAAGATGCAACTCAAACGGCTGTTGCAATTTCTACTGTTTTAAAAGGATTATATTCTTCAAGCAATAGTAATTTAGATGTAGAGCTTGCATACAGAGTAAACGCTGCAAACCAAGCAATTGAAAATTTAGCAATATTATTGAAAGAAATATATCCTAGACTTCATGATGATGATTTACCAAATCTTGAAGATATGTTAAATTGTTTCACACATTTTGAATTAATCGAAGAATTATGTGAAGAAATGAAAAAAGACGATGAACTTGCAGAAAAATATTCTTCATTGCTAAATTATTTTGAAAGAAATTTCTATGCATCTGCTCCAAATAGAGAAGATACTGAAAAATTTATAACACATGCTACAGCACAATTAGATAGTTTACTAAGATATACTGGAGTTAAAAACATATTATGTAATAGAAGAAATTCTATAAACTTTGATAATGCATTAAAAAATGCCGATGTAACTCTTGTATGTACAAGACGTGGTGATTTAGGTCCAAACATTCATACAGCATTTGGTCTATTTTGTATATTGATGATGCAGTATTCTGTATTAAGACGTCCTGGAATAGAAAAAGATAGAGTTCCACATTTCTTATACATAGACGAATTTGCAGATTTTGTTGGAAATTCAACGGATTCATTGTTTACTTTATATAGAAAGTATAAAGTTTCAACAGTAGTTTCTATACAAAACTTAGGTCAATTAGATAAAGGCTCAAACAAGAAACATAGACAAATAATAACCGCTAATTGTTCTAATAAGTTCGTATTTGGAAATAACGCTCCTGAAGACAACGAGTGGTGGTCAAAAGAAATTGGTGACAAGAAAGATTGGTCATTTGGAAATTCTTACGATACAGCTAAAGGCGAATATGACCCTAAACTTACTGGAATAAAATACGAAAATAAGATAAAATATCAACCTGGAAAAATCCAAGCTTTGAAATTTAAGCAGGCTATGTATAAGCTAAGAAACTTAGGTGGAAAGAGCGATACTGGTGTAGTAAATCTAAGCTTTCTATCTGCAACATATTATGAGCCTAAGGCATCAAAAGAATATTCATTCGAGAAATACAATGCTGGCTATGATGCACATTCAGCAGAAGATAAGTATGAAGAAGAAAAAGCAAAAAGGAAAAAAGAAACATTAAAAAATTATCATTTTAATGATGATATTCCTGATGAGGTTGATCCAATAAAAACAGACACATCTGATTCAAAATATTTATTTGATAGTGAAGATGCAATTGTATTTAACTTTAAGAAACCAGATAATAAATAAATTTTAAGAACGAAGCAAAAATATCTATGCTTCGTTCTTTTTTTCATTAAAATAATATATTTAACTTCAAAGAAGACGAAGCATTTTTTGCTCCGTCTCCATTTTGCATTCTTTTAGGCATTATTATTTATCCTAATAATTTTATATCTACATTTTCCATTTTATACTTATTAGTTACTGGGTCTAATTTAAATTCAGCCAAGCTGTGTTCTAGTGTGCTATCATTTTGGCGTAAATCTGTTGTGTAATATAGATTTAGTTTATCTATACCTAATCCATTTACAACAATTTCTCTAAATGTTTCCGCCATATGCTTTTCATCTTCACATAGTAAAATTAATTGTGGTATTGTTTTAAACCCAGAATCCATTGCTACAAAGTTCTCATAGAAATCTTTGTACAATTTCATTTTATCTGCAAGTTTCTTTTGCCAATCATCTTCTCTACGAATTACTTCAAAAATGAAATCTATTGATTTTCCATTCTTGCTTAGAGTAACTTTCCCACCAGTAGCTTTAAATTGTTTTCCAAGTATTTTCGCATTCATAGGTACTTTTATTTGGAATGAATCAAAAGCTTGTACTTTTTCTTTATAAGAAATTAGAAGTTGATTGCTTGCTAATCTTTTCTTTATCATTGCAACTGGTTTTGTATTATCTGTTGGTTGCCATTTACATTCTACTCCTCTAGAATTTAATAAATATTTTCCCATTTTTTCTAGGCAGTATATTCTGTATATTCCCTTACCATCTTCTGAATTGAAATAATATCTTGTTAATATTTTTGATTTAACTAGTTGTTCTAATTTATTGTTTAGTTTATCCTGTGATTTAAGTTCAAATTTTTCTTTTTCTAATAATTTAAACAACTGTCTAGATGTTATGAACTCATATTCATTAACAATTTCCATTATTCTAAAATGTAAATCATTTATATGACCTACATTTATTTTTTGGATTATTTGGTTCATTGATACATAACCATCTTTTCCATCAAATACTTTAATTTCTCCTGGTCTTATCGCAAAAGGTGAGACTGTTGTTTTTATTTCTGAATCTTCTATCATTCTAATTCCCCCTATAATTTATAAAATACAATTTAGTACTCTACATTATCTATTTTTCCACACTTTGACCTATTTGTCAAGTTCTAATAGTCTTTTTACCTCGTTATCTGTTAAATATCTCCATTTTCCTATTTCTAGATTTTTTACATCCAAATCTGCAATTTTTCTTCTATGTAAAGCAAGTACTTTTCTACCTATTGCCTCACACATTTTTCTTACTTCCCTATTTTTGCCTTCATGAATGGTTATTTGCAATCTTGAAAAATTTTTCTCTTCATCTGTTTTTAGAATTTTTACTTTAGCTGGACTTGTAACAAATGTTTCCTCGCTCTTTTCATCAACTGGTATTTCTACACCGTTTTTTAATTTTTCAACATCATCTTGAGTTACAATTCCTTTTACTGTTACAGTGTATGTTTTTTCCACTTCATGACTTGGGTGAGTAATTTTATTTATAAATTCTCCATCATTTGTAAGCATTAATGCTCCAGATGTATACATATCTAATCTGCCCACAGGTAGTATTTTTTCTTTTATTTTTACTAAATCCAATACAGTTGGTCTATCAAACTGGTCTTTCACAGTAGTCACATAACCAATTGGTTTATTAAGTAATATATATACATGTTTTTCTACCTTTTCAACTTTTTTACCATCAAATTCTATTATGTCTTTATCTGGATTTATTTTAGTTCCAAGTTCTGTTACAACTTTGCCATTTACTTTCACTCTGCCATCTAAGATAAATTCTTCACATTTTCTTCTTGCTGCAATTCCGTTATTAGCCAAATATTTTTGTAATCTTTCTTCCACAATTTCACTCCTTTCTAATTTTACTAATTCTAACATGAGTACAAAATACGATTGGATTATAAATTTTTTCATATTTTTGTATTATTTATTGTTTTACATACAATTAAGTTTAAGTTTATTTCATTTTTTATCAATTTCTCTATTTTTTAGCTTTTCTAGTACATCTTCAAAATATTCCGGTATTGATGCTTCTAAGCTTAGCTCCTTGCCAGTTATTGGGTGTTTAAATTGTAAGTAACGTGCATGAAGCATTTGTCCTTGCACCCCAAATTCATTCTTACCATTAGAATACACTTCATCTCCTACCACAGGATGTCCTATATAAGACATATGTACTCTTATTTGATGAGTTCTACCAGTATCTATTTTCAATTCTAATAAAGTATAATTATCATATCTTTTTAGCACTTTAAAGTGTGTTACAGCATTCTTCCCCTTAGGGTCAACAGCCATTTTCTTTCTGTCTTTTGTACTTCTTGCAATAGGTAAATCTATAGTAGCCTCATCTTCGGCAACAACACCTCTAACTAATGCAATATATTTTTTAGTAACCTTTCTTTCTTGAATCTGCTTACTCATATTCATATGAGCCTCATCATTTTTGGCAACTATAAGAAGTCCAGATGTATCTTTATCTAACCTATGTACAATTCCAGGTCTTATTTCTCCACCTATTCCAGATAGACTGTCTTTGCACATTGCGAGAATTGCATTTACAAGCGTTCCATCTGGGTTTCCATTAGCAGGGTGAACCACCATTCCCTTCGGCTTATTTACAACAATTATATCATTATCCTCATATACAACAGGCACAGGAATATCCTGTGCTTTTAATTCAACATCTTTTGCTTCTGGTATTTCTATGCTTATTACATCTCCTTCTTCAGGTTTATAAGAAGCTTTCTGCTTTTTTCCTTTTACTAGAATTTTTCCCTCTTCTATAAGCCTTTGAGCAGTTGTTCTAGACAATTTACTTAATTTATCTGTTACATAAGAGTCTAGTCTTTTTTGATTATTCTCCTTTACAATTAATTCTTCCAATTCTATCTTCCTTTTCAATTAATCTCTTCCAATATTTCGTATTTTCTCTTCTATATTTTTCAAATCTGCTTTAATATTCAAAGTGTTCTTTACCATAAATATTAAGAATGTAATCCAGCCTATTATGTATAGAATATATGCGATGTTTACCGAAGGTAATCTCCCTATTTTTATAAAATTTATAACCTCTCCATTCCAAATCTTATCTATGCAATTACTCATTCCTCCGCCTAATATTACGGCAAGTGAATATTTCACTTTTGTGGACATATATTTGCTTTGTTCTTTTAAAAACTTGATTATAACTGTAAACACAACACAGTCAGATAATATAGAAATAATAACGTCAGCAATCTTTATCTCTTCGCTTTTTTTGATTAACGTAATTATTCCAACGTCTTGCTTTACAAAATTTATTACCAATATTTTGCTAACTTGGTCAATTAAAATTATTGCAATAATAATTAAAATGGTTATGCTTAATTTAAATTTCTTCTTTTCCGTCATTTTTAGTCTCTTTCATATATTACAAACTTTTTATCCGAATATAATTCTTTATATCTATCACTTCTTGATAAGAATATATTCAGCTTTGAATTCTTATATAAAATTACATGAGTAATTCCATAAGTATTAAATGTATTTTCATAATATTTAGATATATTTGAAGTATTTATATAATCTGAAAAAATATCTTGTCCTTCATATTTTCCGTCTTTTCCTTTTACTCCATTAAATTCAGGTGCATATAAATCTGCTCTTGAATCTATAAAAACAGGAATTCCTTCAAATAATAGATAACTTCCGTAATTGTATTCATTAAATAATTTAATTGAATTTACATCCAAATTTTCTTTAATATATTTTGCTGCATCAACTGGATATGTTGATGGATTTACAAATTTATCATCTAATTTTGGTTTTATTTCTATTACAGATAGTAGTACAATTAGTAAAACAACTGCAATAGTTCCAAGTGATGATACTGCAATATCTTCGAATTCTTTTAATCCTTTTTCATCATATTTAGTAAATAACTGTGTTATTAATGTTGCTAAAACAGCACTTCCAAGCAATACTAGCATAGATTCTTGCCTTCTAGTCATAAACATTAATAATGTTAAACCCGCAAACATGAATAAATCTTTTAATCTTATTTTTGTATCTGTAAAAATCAGTAATGCTAATGTTGCAGTTAGTACAACCAACATTTCTTTATTATTTATTAGTGTTAATGGCAAATGTTCACTTATACTCTTAGTTGTATTTCCTTTCATTGTCTTGTATAAGTATGTGTATGGTGTGTCTCCTAATGGTGTTAATAACCCTGTTAGAACACATATAGCCATTATTAATATAAGCCATTTTGCATTTTTATTTTTGTTATATCTTATTTTATATGGTTCTTTTCTTTTTGCTTCTCTATTTTTTAATATTTTTGCATTCTTTTCTTCAAATTTCTCTTTTGCTGTTATTACTTTTTTTAATTTTTCATCTAATATTTTTTTATTTTCTTCTATTGCTTCTTTTTCTATTTTTTTATTGTAATTTTTTATTTTTATATCATAATATTTTTTTCTTATTCTGTAAACTGGCTGAGCATCAATTACAGAAAATATTAAATATTCTGCAATATATGGCAAGAATATTACAAAGAAAAATGGCCATACAGCACAATGTAAGTTTGCTATTGCTGTAGATATAACTATAATTCCAATAGCATAGCCTACCTTTTTCTTTTCTAAGAAATTTTCTATTAATAAAATTGTAAGTTCAAGCAATATAAATGTTACAAGTTGTGCTCTTGCTGCTATATAATCTTTTATCAAGAACATTCCACCAATTGTAATTGCAAACGAAATTAGTTTGTTTTTAGATATTTTATAGTTTGTACAATACATTAGAACACCTAATATACACGCAAATACTATTGTTGATATAAAAATTCCTAAAAATCCTCCTAAATTATATATCAAATAAATCATTACATCATAAGCCCAATGAGGATATGTATATGGTAACTCATGCCATGAAAATGGGTCTTGCATATCCACAGTTTTAGTATTAATTATGTGTTCACCTATTTTTATCGTATAATACGTATCATTTTGCATTGTTACAGGACAAATTGATGCACAAAAAATTATAATGCAAAAAATTGCAAGTATATGAAATTTTATATTCTTAACTTTTTGTGAATCTTCTTTTTTTGCTTTTTCCTTTACCTCTTTTTTCTCAGATGTTTTCATTAATTAATTTCCTTCCTCGCCTTATTTGAATGCACACACAGCAAAATTGATTTATAATTTCGTTTAATCTATTTTCTGTGTTGTTGTTAATTTTACATGCTAATTATACCAGTTTCTAGAGCAAAGAGCAATACAAAATACAATAAAAAAGAAAGTTGATATATTGAATTTTTCTTCAATATGTTCAACTTTCTTTTGTTATTTTTAGTTCTTATTCTATTTTAATTGTTTTGCAACTTCTTCAGCAAAGTTTTCTTCTTTTTTCTCTATTCCTTCACCTTTTTCAAGTCTTGCAAATCTAACAACTTCTGCATTCTTTTCTTTTAATAATTGGCTAACTTTTTTGTCCATATCTTTAACAAATTCTTGGTCTACTAAACAGATATCTGAATAGAATTTTCCAATTCTTCCTTGTACCATTTTTTCAGCTATAGCTTCTGGCTTTCCTTCATTCATAGCTTGAACTTTTAGTATTTCCATTTCTTTGTCTACTCTTTCTTGTGGAACTTGTTCTCTGTTTAAGAATTCTGGCTTAGAAGCAGCTATTTGCATACAAATGTCTTTTGTTAATTCTGCATCTGCATTCTTCATTTCTACTAACACAGCTATTTTTCCAGCTCCGTGAACATATTGTCCTAATGTTCCATCTGTTGTTTCGTATCTAACAAATCTTCTTATTGTTATGTTTTCTCCTATTGTAGCTATTTTATTTATTAAAGCTTCTTTAACAGTTTTTTCTGGATCTGCTATGAATTTTTCTTCTAATAAAGCTTCAACATCAGCTGGGTTATTTAAAGCAACTTGCTTTACAATATCATTAACAAATTGTTTAAATTCTGCATTCTCTGCCACGAAATCTGTTTCAGCATTAACTTCAGCTATAGCACCTACTTTTCCATCTTCTGAAATGTAGCTACCTACTAATCCTTCTGCAGCAACTCTAGATGCCTTTTTAGCAGCTTTTGTTATTCCTCTTTCACGTAATAGTTCCATTGCTTTTTCAATGTCACCATCTGTTTCTGTTAAAACTTTCTTGCATTCCATCATTCCTGCACCTGTTTTTTCTCTTAATTCCTTTACTTGGCTTGCTGTTATCATTTTATATCCTCCTTATTTTTCGCCCATTAGGGACACCCCTTTGGGGGCGATTTAATTCTTTTTTAATGTCTAACCCATCAATTTTACTAGAGTCAAACATTAAAGGATAGGGCAGCCGCCCTACCCCTTTGGTATTGTTTATTAATTATTTTTATAAACTATAAATTATTCAGCATCGCTAGCTGCTTCAACTACTTCTTCCATATCTGTTGGAGCTGTAGCTTCTTCTGTCTCCATAGCATCTTCAGAATCTGATGTAACTTCTAGAGTTTCTCCTTGTCTACCTTCGATTACTGCATTAGCCATTGTATCAGCTATTAATTTAACTGCTCTTATAGCATCATCATTTCCTGGGATAACGTAATCAACATCATCTGGGTTGCAGTTTGTGTCGATTAATCCTATTGTAGGAATATTTAATTTTTTAGCTTCTAATATAGCATTTCTTTCTTTTTTAGGATCTACTATGAATAAAACTCCAGGCATTTCTTTCATGTTTTTGATTCCACCTAGATTTTTCTCTAGTTTATCCATTTCTTTCTTTAAAAGAATAACTTCTTTCTTAGGTAATACTTCGAAAGTTCCGTCTTCTTCCATTTTTTCTAATTGATTTAATCTTTCAATTCTCTTTTCGATTGTAGCAAAGTTTGTAAGCATTCCACCTAACCATCTTTGGTTAACGTAGTACATACCACATTTTTCAGCTGCTTCTTTCATGCAGTCTTGAGCTTGTTTCTTTGTTCCTACAAATAGAACTGTTTTTCCTTCTTCAGCTTGCTCTTTTAAGAAAGCATAAGCCTCGTCTAATTTTTTTGATGTTTTTTGTAAATCAATGATGTGAATTCCGTTTCTAGCTTGGAATATATATTCAGCCATTCTAGGATCCCATCTTCTTGTTTGATGTCCGAAATGAACACCAGCTTCTAGTAATTGTTTCATTGCAACTACTGCCATTTTTTGTTCCTCCTTTTAGTTTTTACCCTCCACAAATCTTTAGCATTTAAAAGAACCTTTGCATTTAAATAGATTTTACAAAAGCACTGCTTTTAAACTGGAATTTGTGTGCGTATTTTTAACAGAAACTATTATATCACAACAAATAGCTAGAAATCAAGCTTTTTTTGAAATTTTAAGTTTTCTCACATTTTTAGAAGGTTTTCGACGGTGTTTTATCACATTTTTAGATTTTTTATAACTATTTTTTCATTTTCTACATTTTTTGATTTTTCTATTTATATTTTGACATTTTTATGATAGAATTCTTTTGAAATTAATATTTTTCATAGGAGGTAACAAATGAATTTAAATAGATGTGAACGTTGTGGAAGCTTTTTTGCTTCAAAAAACTCAGTATGCCCTAATTGTCAATCTAAAGATGAACATGAAATAAACCATTTAAAAACTTTTTTAAGTGAGGCTGATTCTTCTGTAACTGTTGAATCTTTAGCAGAATCTACTGGAGTTTCTTTAAAAAATGTAAATAGATTTTTACAAGATAAAAATGTATACACTACTTTAACAAACTTAGGCTTAAACTCAGAAACAAATAAAATGCACAATATTTCCTTATAAAAATACGGAAAAAAAGATATCATTTTATAAAAAGAGACTGGAAGTGCACTTTTTGAAGGCTAAATAGCCCGACCTAACACGATATGTTAAGTTTTATAAAATGATATCTTTTTGTAGTTTATTCAATTATTTCAATTATATCTGCAACTTTTTCCACATTTTGTTCGCCTATTTCATATGTTTGTTGCAATTTTTCTACGGCTTCTCTGCCTTTTTGTTCATCGTCGGCATATATGTATGCTATTGTTTCGCCCTGTTCTATGTGGCATCCTACTTTTTTTAGTAGTTCTATTCCAACAGCATAGTCTATGTTATCTTCTTTTTTCATTCTGCCTGCACCTAAATGCATTGCTATTTTTCCTACATCTTCTGCATTTAGTTTTTGTACATATCCAGTCTTTACCGCTTCTACTGGCATTTTATATTTAGCCTTTGTAAATTTTTCTGTATTTTCTATGTAGCTAATATCTCCACCTTGATTTTCAACTAATTGCAAGAATTTTCTATATGCTTCTCCATTTGATATTACTTGCTCAATTTTCTCTTTATTTTCTTGAATGTTATCACCTTTTCCATCCAGTTTTAATATATAAGCACCTAATTCTAATACAACATTTTTTACATCGTCTTGCATATTGCCTTTTAACGCTTCTATTGCTTCTATAACTTCAAGTGTATTTCCTACCATTGTTCCTAAAGGTTGATCCATGTTTGTTATTATGCATACAGTTTCTTTATTTGCTAGCTTTCCAATGTCAATCATGGTCTTAGACAATTCTCTTGCTTCTCCCACTGTTTTCATGAATGCACCACTTCCACAGGTTACATCTAAAACTATTTTATTTGCTCCTGCTGCAATTTTCTTGCTCATTATACTAGAGCTTATTAGTGGAATATTAGCAGTACAACTAATTGTATCTCTTAAAGCATACAATTTTTTATCTGCTGGAGCTAAGTTTAGAGTTTGACCTATTAAACTTATCCCAATTTTCTTTACGTTTTCTATAAATTCATCAATTCCAATCTCTGTTCTATATCCTGGTATTGCTTCTAGTTTATCCTTTGTACCGCCAGTTGCTCCCAGTCCTCTTCCAGACATCTTAGCAACTTTTACGCCTAACGCTGCAACTATTGGCATTAGAATTAATGTGATTTTATCTCCAATTCCACCTGTGCTATGTTTATCTACAACCTCTCCAATATCTGATAAATCTAATACATCTCCAGAATATGCCATGGCTAAAGCTAAATTAGTTGTCTCTTCTTTTGTCATTCCATTTATGTAAATTGCCATAACTAAAGCGGCAGCTTGGTAATCTGGTATGCTACCATCAGTATATCCTTTTACAAAAAATTCAATTTCTTCTTTATTTAATTCTTTCGCATCTCTCTTTTTTTCAATTATATCTAAAATGTTCATTTCTTTCTTCCTCTTTTATACAAAATGTTTAATAAACGATTCCCTATGTAAAGGGCATGGTCCATATTCTTTTAATGCTTTTATGTGTTCTGCTGTACCATATCCTTTGTGTTTTGCAAACCCATATTGAGGATATATTTCATCCCACTGTCTCATAATTCTATCCCTTGTAACCTTTGCAATTATTGAAGCTGCAGATATTGAATAGCATTTAGCATCTCCCTTTATAATAGACTGATATGGTATCCCGTCAGTATCTATTTTTGTTAATGCATCTACTATTATCAAATCCGGTCTTGGATTAAGCTCTTTTACTGCCATTGTAAGCCCTTCCTTAGTAGCATTTAGAATATTAATTCTATCAATTTCTTTTTGGTCTATAATTCCAACACCATAACTAATAGCTTCTTTAGTTATAATTTCATATAGTTCTTCCCTCTTTTTTTCCGATACCTTTTTAGAATCATTTACACCTTCGATCATAGAATTTCTTGGCATTATTGCTGCAGCAATTACAACAGGTCCTGCAAGAGGTCCACGCCCTGCTTCATCAATTCCACATATATATTCTACTCCAGAATTATGAATTTCTTCCTCTATCACTTTTAGTTGAATTAATCGTTGTTCTTCTTTTTCCTTCATTCTATTTTCCTCTCTTAGTATAACTATTAATAGAGACAATCTCTTACTAATTGTCTCTATTTCTTTAATTTTCATCAATATATTTATCTACTAGTTCAATTAGTTCTTCTGCTGTTTTTAATTGTTCATTTGTCTTATCGGCATTTACAATAAATTCATCATCATAGTCACTATCTTCTCTAATTGCACTTGCATTTTGAATTTTTCTTCCCATCATTCTTGGAAAAATCTCTTTATTTATATAATTTTTATTAAAATACGCAAGCACATCTTTATGTCTTTTAAAATCAATCGGTTCAAGTGCTAGCACAGCTTTAATGCTATGAAATATTGAATAATATGCTCTGTTATTTGCTGATTTATAGAAATTTTTATCATACAATAATTTTCCAGCTTCTAAATCTTCTTTTGCCTGCTCTAATCTATGTTTTGCAAGTTCTTTAGATATTTTCTGCACCACTCAAAACCACTCCTTCTCTCTGAACATTCATATAAAATGGTAATGCCTTTAACCAATATTCAAATTTTTCTATGTTTTTTACTAACGGAGAAATCATTACTTCAAAGTTTGTATCAAATTCTATATCAAATGCTATATTAGATACTAATTCTCTATATTCTATTATTTCTTCGTTTGTTAAATCTGTAAGTATCATTATATCTATATCCGAGTTTTCGTTGTAATCTCCTCTAGCATAAGAGCCATATAGTATAATCTTCTTTACTCTTTTTCCTAGCAATTTATTTACTCGATCTATAAATTCTTGAATTATTTTTTCTGTACTTTGTGGTATATTGGGCATTTTAATCCACCTACACTTTCTTATTCTGCATATATTATATCATAACTAATAGCTTTTTCAAGTAGTTATTTTAATCATCTCTGATAAAAAACAATCTTTTATTTTTTGCTTAAATTTCTATAGTTCTAGCCTTCATCATTCTTTTCATTTTCATTATTTTTTTCTGTTGTTTCTTCAATAACATTGTCATTTTCAGAAGTTGTATTTTCATCATCTTTCTTATTTATATCAGTTAGTTTGTACAATATCTCGTCATCAGATTTATTATATCCTTTTGTATCTATTACTTCATATGTATTATAATTAATTAAGAAATAACTGCCCTCGTAATTTGTAATTTCTAGCCCAGCTTCTGCCAAATTTTCGTCTTGCAAAACATAGTATTTATCGTATTCTTCTTCTGAAATTATATTCTTAGCAAGAAAATCTTTAATTATTTCGTTATCTTGCATCTCGCTAATTTTAGTACCAAGATATTTCTTTTCTTCTCCTTTTACGGTCTGTTTATCAATATAGTCTTTTAATTTCCATTGAACTTGTAACATATCAGTTCTTATAGTTTCTGCTTTTACTTCTCTATATTTTTTGCGTGTAAAATACATAGCAGTTGCAACCACAACCACTATTAAAACCACCATCAAAATTAATTTTATTATTCCCATACCATTGTTCTTTTTCATTTCTAATGCTCCTCATAAATGTTATGTCTATTTAACTTTTCTCGTATAAACTTTGTTTATTATATTTTATTTAAGCCTAGCAGTCAATAGTTTTTGCAGTATAATTGTGAGTCTATTATTATGCATAATAAAAAACTCATCCTTGCCTGTTTCTTCATGTACCGAATGAGCTTTTCATTTATTATGTATCTATTTGTTTGTCATTTTAATTATGCAAACTTTGTTTGATTAATAGCACTAGGAAAGGTAGTGTTTTTTCCACCCATCTACCTAGTTCATTGTATTTCCACCTACACTATGCAAACCTTCACAGTCGCACCACACCATATAATACACTATCACTAATCTTGACAAGGTCCTACTTACCTCAAGTTCCAAGCATCATTCGTTTTCTCTTCTGTTAGGAGACTAGATGGTAGAGAAACTACGGGGCGAAGAGCATAGCCAGTGTCGACCGTGCCACCATCTGAACCGAACATATGGCAGCCGATAGTGTACGTGCTCGCATAGCGAAGGCCAAAGAGAGCATAACTTGAGCCAGTAGCGACATAATGCGCAGCCACCCAGAACGTCGTACCATTTGCTAGTATACTTGATGCAGTTCCATAGTTAGTATCGTTTATTGGTATATAATAATATGTTTGCGTTACTGTTAATGGGCTTCCTGTTCCATATGTACTATCATTTGTTGGCTCCGTTGTACCTTTTGGTACTATTGGCTTACTTTCTTCATATGGGTCATTTCCTTTTGTTATATC
>OGFG01000487.1_pt1 | contig 46809 bp, 41 predicted proteins | sample 1570761 | NCBI WGS metagenome assembly OGFG01 (sample SAMEA2581938, study PRJEB24529) | metagenome | biome: Human gut stool | place: China | collected 2011
GTGGTTCGCGAAAGCTATGTTGGTCGTCTGGTCGAACTGCGTAAGAACAAAGGCATGACCGAAACCGTTGCCCGCGAACAGTTGGAAGAAAGCCATGAAGGCAGTCGGCTTTACCGATCTTGTGGAAGTAGGACTTGGCGGTGATATGACAGCAGCCTACGAAGCAGAGGAATGGGCAGAAGCATACAAGAATGGCAAGAAGATGACCACTTCCTGCTGCCCTGCATTTGTCAACATGGTAAAGAAGCATTACCCGGAACTGATCGAAAATGTATCAACGACCATTTCACCTATGTGTGCCGTATCCCGTATGTTAAAGGCAAAGGATCCGGGGACGGTAACGGTATTTGTAGGACCTTGTATTGCCAAAAAGAGCGAAGTCAAGGATAATGACATCGAGGGCAATGCAGATTATGTATTAACAATCGGTGAATTCCGTGCAATGATGCGTGCAAAAGACGTGCAGTTTGAGCCGGAAGAAAATGATTCACAGCAGGCAAGTGTATATGGTAAGCGTTTCGGAAACGGCGGCGGCGTAACAGCGGCAGTGTTAAAGAGCATGGAAGAAACAGGCACAGATACATCGGGACTGACAGTTGAAAAATGTGCCGGTGCGGCAGAAGTAAAGAAAGCATTAACATTGATGAAGGTCGGACGCCTTCAGGCAGATTTTGTAGAAGGCATGATGTGCGAAGGCGGATGTGTAGGCGGACCGAGCCAGCACAGAAGCGAGATGCAGTTTAAGAAAGACCGCGACACACTGATTGCAGAAGCAGATGACAGAGGTGTTCATGAAAATCTGGAATCTGTAGATATGGAAGCATTTGCGATGCACCGCTAGACTTGCATTTTTGCAGAAAACGCCTCAACGTTGTCACTTAACTTCGGCTTTTTTCTGCAAAAAATGCGGGAGAGGGTGGCAACGGGAGTGCGCGGCGCATTGTTTATTAATAAAACAGGTGGATGACCTGATTAAAAGAGGATTTGGACAGGTATGAGATTTGATAAGATTGAAAAGGTGCATGAAGGTGCATTTATTGACCGGTATAATGTAAGTTATACAACCCAGGATCAACGGAAAAAGGTCTATGAGATTATCAGCAGAAATAAGGATTTAAAGACACTGGAGGATTTGCATAATCCGCATACAGACGGCGTTGTAATTATTATGACAGATGCCGGTGGTGAAAAAATTCTCTTAAATAAGGAGTTCCGAATGGCTGTCGGGGAGTGTGTATACAACTTCCCGGCAGGGCTGATTGACAGTGGTGAAACACCGAAGGAAGCGGCGGCAAGGGAATTAAGGGAAGAAACAGGACTTGAGATTGTTGAGATTGCCGACCAGCTTTATGACAGCTACAGCGCCATCGGATTTTCCAATGAAACCAATGCTGTTGTGATCGGTACAGCAGCAGGCACATTTGCGCCGAGTACGTCTACGATGGAAGAAATTCAGGCAGGCTGGTATACCAAAGAAGAAGTAAAGAATTTATTGAAAAATAAGCATTTTGCGGCAAGAACGCAGGCATACTGTTACTTGTGGGCAATGAATTAAGAAAGAGTGGGAAAAACGTGAGAAAAAAGACAATTTTGACAATGGTATTGCTGCTGGCAACAGTTATGCTGATGCCGCTTTCAGGCTGCAAAAATAAGAAAGTAATACCGGTATTTACGTATGAAAAAAACGAAGATGATACCATTACGATAACGGGGCTGACCGATAAAGGCAGAGCGGATTCTAAGCTTACGATACCGGCACAGCTTGACGGCAGTACGGTAACAGCAGTTGCGGGAGAAGCATTTCGTGATGACTACAATGTAACCGAAGTGGTATTTGAAGAAGGCGTAAAAAGTATCGGTGACAATGTATTTTTAAACTGTACCATGTTACAGACCATTGCATTTCCACAGTCACTGGAAAATGTGGGTACACATGTTGTAACCAATACACGCTGGGAGAAGAGCCGTCTGGAAAGCAGCAATGAAATTATTGTCAATAATATTTTACTTGCGGTGAAAGAAAACCTTACAGAGTATACAGTGCCGGAAAATGTTGTGAGCATCGGCTCGGGTGTCTTTTATGATAACACGGTATTGGAAAAAATCACGCTGAACAGCCGGGTAGAAGCAATCGGTAATTATGCATTTTCAGGATGTAGCAGCCTGACAAAGCTGGAGCTGCCGTCTTCTGTTAAAAAAATCGGTTATGCGGCATTTAACGGCTGTACAAAGCTGGAATTATCTGTTAATTCCGGTGTGGAAGAAATCGGACAGGACGCATTTTTAGATGTGGAGCAGCTTGCATATGACGGAAAACTGACGGGTAGTCCGTGGGGCGCAAAAAGCATCAAAGAATAAAGCAAAGAATAAATGAGAACGGAGGCGGCATATGAAGGTTACAGACAGACATTTTTTATCGGCAGACCATAAGAATCACATCCACGTGAAAATCTGGGAGCCGGAAGGAAACGTGCAGGGTGTCATTCAGATTGCACACGGCATGATTGATTATATTGAACGTTATACGGCGATGGCAGAATATTTTGCAAAAAAAGGTTATGTCGTTGCAGGAAATGACCATCTGGGACATGGCGATTCTGTTTTGACAAAGGAAGATTATGGATATTTTACGGAAAAAAATGCAAGCCGTTGTGTCGTTGAAGATATGCATAAGCTGACGGCGATTATGAAAAAGAAATATCCCGATGTTCCGTATTTTCTGCTTGGGCACAGCATGGGATCATTTTTGTCACGAAGATATATTACGGAATATGGCTATGAATTAAACGGTGTATTGCTGCTTGGTACAGGCAATCAGCCCGATATTGTTGTAAAATCGGGAATTTTGCTGGCAAAACTGGTAAGACTGATTAAGGGTGAGCGTTACCGCAGTCCGTTTTTAAATCATCTGATGTTTGGCAGTTACAATGCAAGAGTTGTCAATCCGGTAACGGATAAAGACTGGGTGTGTGGCAATGCTGAGGTGATTAAAGAATACGTGGCAGATGAAAAATGCAGCTATCTGTTTACGGTAAACGGATATCTTGGACTGTTGGATACGATTGCCTATGTAAAGAAAGTATCTAATATCCGTAAAGTACCAAGAGATCTTCCGGTGATACTGGCAGCAGGGACAAAAGACCCGGTGGGCGGTTATGGCAGAGATGTCAAAAAGCTGTTTGTGACTTACAGCAGGCATTTTTACGATGTGGAATTGCGGCTGTATGAGGATTGCAGACATGAGCTGCACAATGAACTGATACAGGAAGATGTATTTGAGGATTTATACCAGTGGATTTGTAAGCATAGATAAGGAAGGAAAAGGATGAAGGTATATACATTTTTAACAGATGGGTTTGAAACAGTGGAAGCACTGGCGGTTATTGATATTTTAAGGAGAGCGGGCATTGAAGTGGAAACGGTATCCATTACCGGGAATGAACAAGTATGTTCGGCTCAGAATATTACAGTAAAGGCGGATACATTATTTAAGGCTCAGCCGGTTTGTAAAGAAGATGTTTTATTCTTGCCGGGAGGTCCCGGACATAAGCAGTATAATGAATGTAAGCCGCTTTTGAAACTGCTTGAAAAGCACCACGCAGAAGGCGGACGGATTGCTGCAATCTGTGCAGCACCGAGTATTTTAGGACACCTTGGCATATTAAACGGAAAGAAGGCAACGGCATTTCCGGGCTTTGAAAAGGATTTAACAGGGGCAGAAGTGCTTACCGCACCAGTCAAAGTGGTGACAGACGGCAATATTACAACGGCAAGAGGCATGGGGGCTTCTATTGAACTCGGACTTGAACTTGTCAGACTGCTGATAAGTGAAGAAAAAGCACAGGAAATCGGACAATCTGTGCAGTATCTGGAAAAGCAGGCATAAGAATCATGGAAAATGAATACTTAGACAGTTACGAAAGAGCCAAAAGAGCGGATAGAGAGAGAAGAAGTCATGCCAGGCAGATGAAGCGCAGACGGCAGAAGCGTTTAAAAATGATAAAGGGAGCGATAACGGCTGCTGTTGCCGTCGTAGTTGCAGTATGCTGTATTTTGTATACAACCCGCGGCGAAGGCGGTGGTCAGGCAGATGGCATTGATTCACAGCAGATGGCGCAGGATGCCATGCAGGCACTGGCACAGATTTCAGAACCGGAACAGAAATTCAAATATCCGTCCGTCAGTGAAAATTATAAAGAAATCGTTTCGGAAGAAGTCAAAAGTCCGTATGTTGCATTACTCGACGTAGAAAACAGTCAGGTAATTGCAGGAAGGGGATACAACGAAAAGATTTATCCGGCTTCCATGACAAAGGTCATGACGCTGATTGTTGCGGTAGAGCAGCTTCAGGATTTAAACCAGACCTATGCGCTATCGTATGAGCTGCTAGACCCGCTGGTGCGTGAGCAGGCATCCCGGGCGGGATTTGATCCGGGTGAAATGGTTACGGCAAAGGATTATCTGTATGGACTTGTACTGCCGTCAGGTGCAGATGCGGCGGTAGCCCTTTCAATTATGACAGCCGGTTCAGAAGAAGCATTTGCGGATTTAATGAATCAGAAATGCAGTGAAATCGGCTTGAAAAATACACATTTTATGAATGCATCGGGGCTGTATGACGAACAGCAGTATACAACACCGGTTGAAATGGCAATGATTATGCAGTATGCAATGCAGAATCCGACATGCGCAGAGGTGCTTTCAACGTACCAGTATACCACGACACCGACGGCTCAGCACCCGGAGGGAATTAAGCTTTCCAGTACGATGTTTAGCAGAATGTATGGTAATGAAGTCGAGAATGTGACCATCATGGCAGGAAAGACAGGATATACGCAGGAGGCGGGAAACTGCCTTGTAAGCTATGCACAAAAGAACGGGCATCACTATGTTGCATTGACAGCCGGGGCATCTTACAAATGGCACGTCATTTTTGATGATTTTGAAATTTATAAAACCTATCTGCCGTAGTTTTTACAAAAATTGTCATAATAATTGATTTACGGCTGCACATACTAATACCAAGATAAGCAACGAAAAAAGTTCTTATCTAAAACAAATATCATGGAGGTGCAGTATTATGACAAACTCTAATTCTAATTCAAAAACAAAGAAGGAAGCACAGGACGCACTTGACAGATTCAAGATGGAAGTTGCCTCAGAAATCGGTGTAAACTTAAAAGAAGGTTACAACGGTGATTTAACATCAGCAGAAGCAGGTTCTGTTGGCGGTAACATGGTTAAGAAGATGATTAAAAGACAGGAAGAGCAGATGTCACAGGGAAAGTAATCTGTCGGTAAAAAGAAGATTGTGCCGGTGACACAAAAAGAAAAGCCACAGTTTCCACGGAAATTCAAACCTTGAATCACCGTGAAATGCTGTGGCATTTCTTTATGTTGTATAAGAGTTTAAAAGCCTTCTTCGCGCCGGGTTTTGCGCAGTGCAACGCGGCGTTCGGCAGCCTCCCATTTTGCCTGCTCCTCAATGGAAGAAACTGACAGTCGCGGAACGCGGACAGGATGGTCGTTTTCATCAAGGGCAACCATAATAAAGAAGGCGCGGTTGACAGGATAACGTTTGCCGTTTTTCTTTTCCACGTAGGTGTCAATGCGTACTTCCATGGAAGAATTGCCAACATGGGTCAGATAGCCGATTAAAACGATGACATCACCCAGATAACATGCTTCCTTAAATTGTAAGTTGTCAATGCTTGCCGTGGTAACGTTACATTCGCAGTGGCGTTTGGCAACAATGCCTGCAACTTCGTCAATCCACATTAAAAGCTGTCCGCCAAAAAGTCTTCCGGCACCGTTCATATCACGGTTACACAGTAAATGTGAAACCTCTGTGCGGGAAACTTCAACTGATTTTTCTTTTATCTCATTCATATAAATCCCCATTCCCATTTTTTTTATCTGTCATCCGGACAGATTTGATAGTATTCTTACTATAACATAAACACAGGCGGTTCGTGAAATAAAAAATAAATAAATTGAAGAAAAATTTTACTGGTAAAGTAAAAAAAGTTATGTTATAATGCCTAATATGTACGTTGTACGCTAGAAAAATTTACATATATCTTTAAGGAGGAAATAGTAACAATGAGTTTTAAAGTAGAACAGATGGAAGAAAAGAACATGGTCAAACTCGTAATCGAGTCAACAGCAGAGGAGTTTGAAGCAGGTTTAAATAAGGCTTATAATAAAGATAAGAACAAGATTTCTATCCCAGGTTTCAGAAAAGGTAAGGCACCTCGTAAGATGATTGAGCAGATGTATGGTGCAGAAGTATTCTACGAAGATGCAGCAAACGCTATCATTCCTGAAGCATATGCCACAGCAGCTGAAGAAAGCAAGTTAGAAATCGTTTCACAGCCTAAGATTTCTGTTGTACAGTTAGAAAAAGGCAAGCCATTCATCTTCGCAGCAGAAGTAGCTGTAAAGCCGGAAGTAGAACTTGGCACATACAAGGGTGTTGAAGTAGAAAAGGCTGATACAGAAGTAACAGATGCAGACGTAGAAGAAGAATTAAAGAAGGTTCAGGAACAGAACTCAAGAACAGTAACAGTAGAAGACAGAGCTGTTAAAGACGGCGATATGACTGTTATTGACTTTGAAGGTTTTGTTGACGGTGTTGCATTTGAAGGCGGAAAGGGTGAAAACTATCCTTTAACAATCGGTTCTCATTCATTCATCGACAACTTTGAAGAACAGTTAATCGGCATGAACATTGGCGAAGAAAAAGAAATCAACGTAACATTCCCGGAAGAATATCATGCAGAAGAATTAAAGGGCAAGCCGGCTACATTCAAGGTATCCGTAAAGGAAATCAAGGAAAAGCAGCTTCCTGAATTAGATGATGATTTTGCACAGGATGTATCAGATTTCGATACACTTGCTGAATACAAGGAAGACTTAAAGAAGACAATTTCCGTTCGCAAGGAAAATGAAGCAAAGGCTAAGAAGGAAGACGAAGCAATCGCTAAGATTGTAGAAACATCTAAGATGGACATTCCGGAAGCTATGATTAATACACAGGTAAACAGAATGGTAGAAGACTTTGCACAGAGATTACAGCAGCAGGGCTTATCTATCGACCAGTACTTCCAGTACACAGGTATGACAGCAGATAAGATTGTAGAAGAAATGAAGCCGGAAGCTGTTAAGAGAATCCAGACAAGACTGGTACTTGAAGCAGTTGCAAAGGCAGAAGATATTCAGGTATCTGATGAAGAATTCGATGCAGAGCTTCAGAAGATGGCTGATATGTATAAGATGGAACTTTCACAGATTAAAGAATTTATGGGAGAATTTGAAGGAAAGCAGATCAGAAGTGATATTGCTATCCAGAAGGCAGTAGACCTTATTGTAAATTCAACTGTAGAAAAGTAATTTTCGCGTAAGAAAGGACAGAAATTATGAGTTTAGTGCCTTATGTCGTTGAACAGACCAGCCGTGGAGAACGGTCATATGATATTTATTCAAGACTTTTAAAAGACAGAATTATCTTCTTAGGAGAAGAAGTGACAGATGTATCTGCAAATATTGTTATTGCACAGATGTTATTTTTAGAGGCAGAAGATCCAAGCAAGGATATTCACCTTTACATTAACAGTCCGGGTGGTTCTGTATCTGCCGGATTTGCAATTTATGATACAATGCAGTATATTAAGTGTGATGTATCTACGATGTGCATGGGACTTGCAGCAAGCATGGGTGCATTTTTGCTTGCGGGCGGTGCAAAGGGCAAAAGACTTGCTCTCCCGAATTCTGAAATTATGATTCATCAGCCTTCAGGCGGTGCCAAAGGACAGGAAACAGAAATCAGAATCGTTGCAGAAAATATTTTAAAGACTAGAAATCGGTTGAATGAAATTCTGGCAGCCAATACTGGCAAGTCAGTAGAAGAAATATCTCGTGATACAGAGCGTGATAACTATATGACAGCACAGGAAGCTGTAGCTTATGGTCTTATTGACAGCGTAGTTGAAAAGAGATAGTTTTAAATGACGGGACTGTTGCTTTTCGCAACAGTCCTTTTATAAATTACATTATTATTGTTGGAGGATTTCATGGCAGGCAGAGGTATAGATGAAAAGTTGAGATGTTCATTTTGCAATAAGACACAGGATCAGGTAAAAAAGCTGATATCCGGTCCGAACGGAATTTACATTTGTGACCAGTGTGTAAGTATTTGCAGTGATATTCTTGATGAAGAATTTGAAGAAGAAGATGACGGCAATCCGGCAGAAGATATGGAAATTAATCTGTTAAAGCCAAAAGAAATAAAAGAATTTTTAGATGACTATGTTATCGGACAGGATGAGGCAAAGAAAGTACTGGCGGTAGCGGTTTATAATCATTACAAGAGAATTTTATCAGGGAAAGACGTTGATGTAGAATTACAGAAAAGTAATATTTTAATGCTGGGTCCGACAGGTTCCGGTAAGACATTTCTTGCTCAGAATCTGGCAAGACTTTTAAATGTGCCGTTTGCAATTGCAGATGCAACCACACTGACAGAGGCGGGGTATGTCGGTGAAGATGTAGAAAATATTTTATTAAAGCTGATTCAGGCAGCAGATTATGATATCGAAAAAGCACAATATGGTATTATTTATATTGATGAAATAGATAAGATTACAAAGAAATCAGAAAATGTATCCATTACAAGAGATGTATCGGGCGAAGGTGTACAGCAGGCACTTCTTAAAATTTTAGAGGGTACGGTGGCTTCCGTTCCGCCACAGGGAGGAAGAAAACACCCACAGCAGGAACTGATTCCAATTGATACAACCAATATTTTATTTATCTGCGGTGGTGCATTTGACGGTCTTGAAAAGATTATCGAATCCCGTATGGATAAGAGTTCTATCGGATTTAATGCAGATGTCCATGAAAAGATTGAAGCAGAAGTCGGTGAGATGTTCCATAAGGTACTTCCGCAGGATCTGATTAAATTCGGACTGATTCCTGAATTTGTAGGCCGTGTGCCGGTGGTTGTTGCATTGGATTCCTTAGATGAAGCTGCACTGGTAAGAATTTTAAAGGAACCGAAAAATGCGATTTTAAAGCAGTATCAGGCATTGTTCTCTTTAGATGAGGTAGAACTGGAATTTACAGACGAAGCGGTTGAAGAAGTCGCTAAAAAGAGTTTTGAAAGAAAGACGGGTGCCCGTGGCCTTCGTTCTATCTTAGAGGCAGTTATGAATGAAGTGATGTACGAAATTCCGTCAGATGATACGATTGCAAAATGTGTAATTACAAAGGATGCCGTAGATGGAACAGCAAAGCCTTTGATTGAGTACCGCTCAGAAAATGTTGCAATGTAAAAAACTAAAAGGTTAGGTTTATATGGAAATGAAAAATATAAATTTGCCATTGATTGCATTAAGAGGTATGACCGTGTTGCCGGACATGGTCATACATTTTGATATAAGCAGAAAAAAATCAATTCATGCAGTAGAAAAGGCAATGGAAAAAGACCAGAAAATCTTTCTGGCAACACAGGTTGACCCGGAAGTTTCTGACCCGGAATACGAAGATTTATATCATGTAGGTACACTGGTAAAGATTAAACAGCTCATAAAGCTGCCAAACAGCGTAGTGCGTGTTCTGGTAGAAGGTGTGAAGAAGGGTACGCTTGAAGGTGTTACGCAGGCGGATGGAATGCTTGTGGCAGAGGTTGCAGTAAATGAGCAGCCGCCGCAGGAATTAGACCCGACACTCAATAAAGCCATGCTTACGGGGTTAAGAGAACTGATTCGTCAGTACGCACTTGCCAATCCAAGGATGAGCCGTGACATTTTAAAGCAATGGCTGGGTATGAACAGTGCCAGAAAGCTGCTGGAACGGTTTACAATCGACTATCCGATGGAGTACAGGGAACGCCAGCATATGCTGGAACTGGATTCTTTGGAAGAAATGTATGAATATGCGGGCAAACTCTTGATCGAAGATACGAATGTCAGCAGAATTAAAGAAGAGCTTTCTGAAAAAGTCAAAGAAAAAGTAGATAAACACCAGAAAGAGTATATTTTAAGAGAGCAGTTAAAAGTCTTAAATGAAGAATTAGACGGCGAAGATGACGGTTCTGAAATTGAAGAATTTTGTGATGCAGTTAAAGAACTGGAAGCAGCTGCGGAAATTAAAGAAAAAATCCGCAAGGAAATCAAGCGTTATAAAATATTAAGCCAGGGGTCAGCAGAAGCGAACGTGGAGCGCGGTTATATCGAAACGCTGCTTGAAATGCCGTGGGATAAGATGTCAGAGGATAACCGTGATTTAGATGCTGCAGCACAGGTGTTGGATGAAGATCACTATGGCATGAAAAAAATCAAAGAGCGTATTTTAGAATCGCTCGCAGTCCGTAATATTACAAGCAAGGGTGATGCACCGATTCTTTGTCTTGTAGGACCTCCGGGAACGGGAAAAACTTCAATTGCGCGTTCTGTGGCAAAAGCACTGAATAAAAAATATGTGCGTATCTGTCTGGGTGGTGTACGTGATGAAGCAGAAATCCGCGGACACAGAAAGACTTATGTTGGTGCAATGCCGGGCAGAATTATTACGGCATTTAAAGCGGCAGGCGTGAAAAATCCGCTTATGTTGTTAGATGAAATTGATAAAATCAGCAGTGATTATAAGGGCGATACGGCTTCAGCGCTGCTGGAGGTATTAGACAGCGAGCAGAACAGCCATTTCGTCGATCACTATATTGAACTGCCGACAGACCTTTCACAGGTGCTTTTTATTGCAACGGCAAATGATTTATCAACTGTCAGTAAACCGCTGTTAGACCGAATGGAGATTATCGAGGTCAGCTCATATACCAAAAATGAAAAGCTGCACATTGCAAAAGAACATTTAGTGCCAAAGCAGCTTGAGAAAAACGGACTGATGGCAAAACAGCTGAAATTCTCCGATAAGGCGCTTGAAAGCATGATTGACGGATATACAAGGGAAGCAGGTGTGCGAAGCTTAGAGCGTGAAATCGCAAAGGTATGCCGTAAGGCAGTGCGCCAGCTCTATCACGGCAACGGAGAATTGAATGAAGAAGTAAAGAGTATCCGCGTTACAGATAAGAATTTAAAGGATTTCTTAGGAAAAGTAAAATTTAAGCCGGAGAATATCCATAAAAAGAATGAAGTCGGTATTGTGCGTGGACTGGCATGGACAAGTGTCGGCGGGGATACGTTAGAAATTGAAGTCAATACAATGCCGGGTAAGGGTGAACTGATTCTCACCGGACAAATGGGTGATGTCATGCAGGAATCCGCACGGATTGCACTGACTTATGTGCGCTCCATTACATCAGGCAGGAAGTATAAGGTCGAACAGGAATATTTTGATACACACAGTATTCATTTACATATTCCGGAAGGCGCAGTGCCAAAGGATGGTCCGTCAGCTGGTGTAACAATGACAACGGCGATGCTTTCTGCAGTGACAGGAATTCCGGTTCATGCCGATGTTGCAATGACCGGGGAAGTGACACTCCGCGGCAGAGTGCTTCCGATTGGCGGATTAAAGGAAAAACTGCTCGCGGCAAAGACGGCAGGCATGAAAAAAGTCCTTGTTCCGTCCGAAAACAGAAGTGACGTGGAAGAATTTGATGAAGAAATTACAGGCGGCATGGAGATTGTTTTTGTTTCGGAAATGAAACAGGTACTTGAGCATGCACTGGTTCCCGGGAATCAGGATAAATAGTGAAAATGTATGGCATGAGATGTCAGCAGAATGGAGAGTTGTATGGTTATCAAAAAAGTAAATCTGGATATTGTCATTGGTGTTACAAGCGCAATTCCACAAACTGAACTGCCGGAGGTGGCATTTGCGGGAAAATCCAACGTGGGAAAATCTTCACTCATTAATGCGTTGATGAACCGTAAGTCTTATGCCAGAACATCTTCACAGCCGGGTAAGACACAGACAATCAATTATTATAATATCAATGATGCAATGTTTCTGGTGGATTTACCGGGCTACGGCTATGCCAATGCCAATCAGCAGGTAAAAGCAAAATGGGGTAAAATGGTAGAAAAGTATCTGAAAGTGTCCAAACAGCTTCGTCAGGTCTTTCTGCTGATTGATATCCGTCATGACCCGTCAGCCAACGATAAAATGATGTATGACTGGATTGTTGCAAATGGATACCACCCGGTTATTATTGCAACAAAGCTGGATAAATTAAAGCGCAGCCAGATTCCAAAGCATGTTAAAGCTGTCCGCACAGGACTTGGACTTGAAAAAGATGATATATTAATTCCTGTTTCATCACAGACGAAGCAGGGAATCCCGGAGCTGTGGGAAACGATTGAGCAGTATTTATTATAGAAAAGCCCGGCAGAATAAGTATTTTTTCATTCACTTATTCTGCCGGGCTTTTATTATAAATATAGTTTTTATTTACATCAGCTTGTGCATAATGAAATCGTAGATTTCCTGACTGCCATCGCGCCATTTGGAACACATGGCGTCGGCCTGTTCTTCTAACGGGACAGCAATGTTTAACTCAATGAGGTTGGTTTCGCCTTCTTTTACGATGCAGTGTACGATGTAGTCGCCGTTTGTGGAACGGTAGTAGTCGGAGAGGGTTCCGGTTTCACAGCGCAGTTCGTATTTATTTTCAGTCAGATATACATCGATTTCTTCACGGATTGCATTGGATATTTTGTTGCTGAAAAAGGAAATGGTGTCTTTTCCGGAAGATGTCAGCCGGTACTGGGTGCTGCTTCGGTATGTCAGGACATTAACAAAGCCATCATCTGCAAGGGAGTTTAAAACTTCCTGCAGTGTAAAATAGGTTGTATATTGTTTATCCAGCATAAAATCAGCAATCTGGCTGTTGGAAAGCGGAAAATTCACTTTACTTAACATATATAAAACCATCAATTTGTATAAAGTAGTTGCTTCTGTATTCATTGATATAACCGTCCTTGACAAATGTTATTCTCTTTAAAATACCGGTTCATCCGGTTCATTACCTGTTTTTTGTTGGCACTCCATAAAGGAGCTTTCAGCAGTTTTTTTGCACCGTCACCCGTCAGCCGGTGAATTACCATATCCGGCGGAAGAATCTCTAAAATTTTCCCAAGACAATCAAAATATTCGTCTTCCGTCATGACGGTAAAAAGCTGTTCTTCATAATCGTGGACAAGGTCTGTGCCGGAAAGAACATGTAACAGCTGAAGTTTAATGCCGGAGGCACCGCTGTGTCCGATATAATCTGCGGTCTGTAACATCATTTCCTGCGACTCAGAGGGCAGTCCGAGAATCATATGCACAATGGTTTCAATTCCGGCATCAGACAGCATTTTCATGGCATCATCAAATACGGAAAGACAGTAGCCGCGGCGGATATAGCGGGCGCTGTTTTCATGGATTGTCTGAAGTCCCAGTTCAACCCAGACCGGTTTTATGGCATTTAATTCAGAAAGCAGTGTAACAATTGCTGGTGTAATGCAGTCCGGCCTGGTTGCAATAGAAAGAATCCGGACGTCATCGTGCCGGATTGCTTCGGTAAAAATCTGTCTTAAATAATCTTCCGGTGCATACGTATTGGTGTATGACTGAAAATAAGCGATATACTGACCGCCGTTATATTTACGGCTGATAAGTGCTTTTTCGGCTTCAATCTGTGCAGCAATGCCTGGAATTTTAGTATGCTGCGGTGTCACAATGCCTCCGGCAAGTAAAGAGGCACTGTTTCCAATCAGTGCCTCTCCTGAAAAATCACCGGAACCGCCTGCACTGCAAAAAATACAGCCACGTGTGTCAATCCGTCCGTCACGGTTGGGGCAGGTCATGCCGCCGCTTAAAGAAAGCTTGTACATTTTACAGCCATACGTTTCCTTTAAATATTCGCTTAGTGAATAGTAGTAAGGTTTCATGGACTATCTGGTAATATGGTCTTTTACAGCCTGACTTACGACATCAGCAACACGTTCATCAAAAGCTTCCGGTAAAATGTTGACATCGCTGACTTCATCCTCAGGAACTAAATTAGCAATGGCAAGTGCAGCAGCCAGCTTCATTTCCTCGGTAATCTGTGTTGCACGGCCTTCGAGTGCGCCTTTAAAGATACCCGGAAATGCGATAACGTTGTTGACCTGGTTCGGAAAGTCAGAACGGCCTGTACCGACCACTTTTGCACCTGCAGCCTTTGCAACGTCCGGCATAATTTCAGGAACCGGATTTGCCATGGCAAAGATAATCGCATCTTTGTTCATGGACTGAACCATTTCAGGAGTTACAATATTCGGAGCGGAAACACCGACAAAAATATCAGCACCCTTTAAAGCATCCGCCAGTGAACCGGTCTTATGTTCAAGATTCGTAACATCCATCATGGATTCCTGCATCCAGTTTAAACCTTCGCTTCCTTTAGAAAGGATACCGGACTTGTCGCACATGGTAACATGCTTAAATCCATATGTAAGGAGCAGCTTTGTAATGGCAACGCCGGCAGAACCGGCACCGTTTACAACGACCTGACAGTCTTCTTTTGTCTTTCCTGTAACCTTTAAACCATTGATAATACCGGCAAGTACAACAATTGCGGTACCGTGCTGGTCATCGTGGAAAACAGGAATGTCTAAGAGTTCCTTTAAACGGGACTCGATTTCAAAGCATCGCGGTGCGGAAATATCTTCAAGATTAATTCCGCCAAAGGCAGGTGCAATATTGACAACAGTCTTAATAATTTCTTCTGTATCCTGTGTGTCCAGACAAATCGGTACAGCATTGACACCACCGAAGGCTTTGAAAAGAACAGCCTTTCCTTCCATAACAGGCATGGCTGCGTGAGCGCCGATGTTGCCCAGTCCTAAAACAGCACTGCCGTCTGATACAACGGCAACAGTGTTTGCCTTAATGGTGTACTTGTAAGCTGCTTCCTTATCCTTTGCGATGACCTTACATGGTTCAGCAACACCCGGAGTATAAGCTAACGCAAGGTCTTCCCTTGTTGCAATATCCATCTTTGGTGTTGTTTCAAATTTTCCGTTCCATTCTTCATGAAGCTGTAAAGCCTTTTCTGCATTTGTCATTATAAATAATACCTGCCTTTCTTAAAAATCCAAAGTTACTTTAAATCATACCATATACAAAATCTGACGGCAATATATTTTTAGAAAAAGAAAGGTTTGAAATTATGACAAAAAGGTGTATAATAGAGGAACAGTAATGAGATTTTCATAAGTGGTGCTGATTCAGTAACCGGATTCCCTGTTTATATTTGTAATATTTATTTATAGGAATGGAATTTATTTTAGGAGAGTATTAAGATATGAGAGAAAAACTTCAGACATTATCTTTAGTTGTATTACGCGAGTTTGCAAAGGATAAAAAAATCAAAGGGATTACAGCGATGCGCAAGGCAGAGCTGATTGATGCAATTATTGAAGCTTCAGGCGGAGAAGAAGCGCAGGCAGAAGCACCGGAAACACAGAATACCGAAACACAGAGTACACAAAGACAGGAAGAACCCCAGGCGGTTCAAAGTACGGCAGCACGTACCGGCAGAAACGAAGAAACACCGCGTTACACAAGAAACGATAATGCGCAGAGAAGCAATGAACGCCCGCATTATGAAGAACGCCGTGAATACCGCCACTATGAAGGCAGACAGGATTATAAAAACGACAGAACGGAATATAGGAATGACCGTCAGGACTACAGAAGTGATATGAAATCTGATGAACCGGATGCAAACGGAATCCTTGAAGTCCTTGCAGAGGGATATGGATTTATCCGCTGTGAGAATTTCCTGCCGGGTGAAAATGATGTGTATGTATCGCCGACACAGATCCGCCGCTTTAATTTAAAGACAGGTGATATTATCAAAGGACCGAAGCGTATCCGTACACAGAATGAAAAATTTTCAGCGCTTTTATATCTTGAGTCTGTCAACGGATTAGATCCGATGCTTGCAACCAAAAGACCGGCATTTGAAAAACTGACACCGATTTTCCCGAATGAGAGAATTCATTTAGAGAAAAATACAAATACCGTGGCAATGCGCATGGTAGACCTGATTTCCCCGATTGGCAAGGGACAGCGAGGCATGATTGTATCACAGCCAAAGTCCGGTAAGACAACCCTGTTAAAGCAGATTGCGACAGCCGTAACCAAGAACAACCCGGAAATGCACCTGATGATTCTGTTAATTGATGAACGTCCGGAAGAAGTTACAGATATTAAAGAGTCCATTACAGGGGATAACGTGGAAGTCATTTATTCTACATTTGATGAACTGCCGGAACGTCACAGACGTGTATCCGAAATGGTTATTGAGCGTGCAAAGCGTCTGGTGGAGCAGAAACAGGATGTTATTATTTTATTAGACAGTATTACAAGACTGGCAAGAGCCTATAATCTTACCGTACAGGCAAGCGGACGAACCTTATCCGGTGGTCTGGACCCGGCGGCACTGCATATGCCAAAGCGTTTCTTTGGTGCGGCAAGAAATATGAGAGAAGGCGGAAGTCTTACCATTCTGGCAACGGCATTGGTTGAAACGGGCAGTAAGATGGATGATGTTGTATTTGAAGAATTTAAGGGAACGGGTAACATGGAACTGGTACTTGACAGAAAGCTGTCTGAAAAGAGAGTGTTCCCGGCGATTGATATTGCAAAGTCCAGTACACGACGTGAAGATTTGCTGTTAAGCCGCGAAGAACAGGAAGCAGTAGATATTATGCGGAAGGCGTTAAACGGACTAAAGACAGATGAAGCAGCAGAACGCATCTTAGACTTATTTGCAAAGACAAGAAATAATGCAGAATTTGTACAGACCGTCCGCAAGAACCGTTATATATAGAAACCGGAGGTTTATGAAAGGACGGACCGGTCTGTTAAAATTAGAAAAAAATTTTAAAAATAATGCTTGCATTCATAATATCCTTATGATACAATAAGAAAGCTGTTTATCACAGATAAAGAGATCACTTTGTGAGATTCGTCTCACAATGACAATACTTATTTAAATATTAAAGAGGTGAAAATCATGAGAGAAGGAATCCATCCAGAGTACCATCAGGCAAAGGTTGTTTGCAACTGTGGTAATGAATTTGTTACAGGTTCAACAAAGGAAGAAATCCATGTTGAAATTTGCTCAAAGTGCCATCCTTTCTATACAGGACAGCAGAAGGCATCATCTGTTCGCGGACGTATTGATAAGTTCAACAAGAAGTACGGCGTACAGAACAATTAATCAGAACATAAGGTTGAGGTTGACCAGACCTCAACTTTTTTGTTATTATGGTAAAAAATATGCTTAGAGGTGTGCGATGAAACCATCAGGAATCGGCGGACAGGCTGTTATTGAAGGAATTATGATGCGCAATAAGGATCAGTATTCCATTGCAGTCCGTAAGCCAGATAATGAAATAGAAGTAACAGTCAGAGATTGTAATCAGCTGCAAAAGAAACATCCGTGGCTGAATTATCCGATAATCCGGGGAGTATACAGCTTTGTGGATTCTTTAGTAACGGGAATTTCCACAATCAATTATTCGGCTTCGTTTTATGATGATCCGGCAGAGCAGAAGAGTACAAAAGCCGATGAAATCGGAAGGGCTGTTTTTAAAGATAAATTAGAAGCGGTTTTAATGGCGTTTACGGTTATTTTATCTGTTGTATTTGCAGTAGGACTGTTTATGCTCATTCCGTATTTTGTATCCAGACTGCTGACACCTTATGTTTCTTCTCAATTTTTGTTGAATTTTATAGAAGGTCTTGTGAGAGTTGTCTTATTTATTTTATACATACTGGCAATTTCACAGATGAAGGATATTAAAAGAACATTTATGTACCACGGTGCAGAGCATAAGTGTATCAACTGCATTGAGCATGGCGCAAGACTGACACCGGAAAATGTAAAAAACAGCTCGCGTTATCACAAGCGCTGCGGAACAAGCTTTTTGTTTCTGGTGATGTTTGTCAGTGTGATATTTTTTATATTTATCAGAATCGAAAATACGGCGGTGCAGCTCGTTTTAAGAATCCTGCTGATTCCGGTCATTGCGGGAGTTTCATATGAATTAATCCGCTGGGCGGGCAGAAGCGAAAATGTATTTATCACAGCACTCAGCAAGCCGGGGCTGTGGCTTCAGAAGCTCACGACCAAAGAACCGGATATGGATATGATTGAAGTGGCGATTAAAGCAGTAGAAGAAGTCTTTGACTGGGAAGCATTTTTACTGGATTATTATAAGGATACCGAACAGCCGGTAGCGGAAATGGCAGCCAACGAAGCTTCTCTTGCGATTACATCGACTATTATGACAGGTGCGGATCGGAATACACGTTCCTTAAATCCGGATGAAGTTGTACAGGAAAATACACAGCAGACGGCACAGCCTGAAAAAGAATATATTGCACCGGATGATACGGATATATTAGAAGGCGGTCAGATTACGGACGCAGAGGGTGCAAAAGAGCAGGAAAAGAATCCGGACAGCACTGAAAATTCAGAACAGCAGTCCGAAACCGGCAGTCCGGCAGAAAATAAAGAAAAGTCTGAGCCGGAAAGTGAAAATGCAGATATAAAACAGCAGTCAGAATCACAGGAATCAGAAGCCGGAGAAGATGATGAGGACGATGATGAACTGCCGGAGGGCTTTGAAATTATAGAAGACCCGCAGGAATCTGTGGACACGGCAGCACAGCAGGCATCCGAAAGTAATCTGTCAGTAGCAAGCGATAAGGGGCTTGAAGAAGGCGACGGCTTTGAATTTATCGAGGATGAAGAAGACGAAGATTACGCAGAGGAACTTCCTCTTTTCAAAGAGAGAGTGGATAAAAAGTGATGTGCAGGGATATGATGATACAGGAAAATCTGACCATATCCGGCGCGGTGCGTGAGGGTGCAAAAAGACTGAAACAGTGCGGCATTGAAAATGCAGACTACGACAGCTATGCCCTGTTGTCTGAAATCAACGGCATGGACAGGACATATTATCTGATGAATGGATCAAAGCTGCTTACCCGTGTAGAACAGGAACGTTTTTTTGACTATATTGAACGTAGAAGCAGTCATGAGCCGTTGCAGCACATTTTAGGCAGGGCATTTTTTTACGGACATGAATTTAAGGTCAGTTCCGATGTACTGATTCCAAGACCGGATACGGAAGTGCTTGTGGAGCAGGTGTTAAAGGTCTGTACGGACGGTATGACAGTTGTAGATATGTGTACCGGTTCAGGCTGCATTCTGCTGTCTGTTGCACTGGAACGAAAGCTTTCAAAGGGTATCGGTGTGGATATTTCCGGGAAGGCACTTGCGGTTGCAAAGGCTAATCAAGAAGCCCTTGCACCGGAAAATGTGACACTGATTCAGAGCGATTTATTTGAAAACGCAGGAAAGTATCTTATGGAACAGTCCGTGGATATTGTGGTTTCCAATCCTCCGTATATCTGTACAGAGGTGATTGACAGTTTATCGGAGGAAGTGCGCCTGCATGACCCGGTGCTGGCATTGGACGGACATGAGGATGGATTATATTTTTACAGAAAGATTACAAAGCAGGCGAAAGGTTTTTTAAAACCCGGCGGCTGGCTGTTTTACGAAATCGGCTATGACCAGTCTGCGGCAGTCGAAGCACTGCTTTGTAAAGAAGGCTATACACAGGTGTCAACCGTAAAAGATTTGGCGGGACTTGACAGAGTCGTTATGGGCAGATTATAAATAAAGAAAGACAGAGAACCGGAAAGAAAGGATAAAATAGATTATGGATATGTTTGACAGATTAGAAGATACCGTAAATCGTTATGAGGATATTACGGCAGAACTGGGAAATCCGGATGTGGTTAATGACCAGAACCGTTTTAGAAAGCTGATGAAAGAGCAGAGTAGTCTGGCTCCGTTAATTGCTGCGTATACAGAATACAAAAACTGTAAGCAGACAATTGAAGACAGTTTACAGCTTTTAGATGAAGAATCCGATGAAGAATTAAAGGAACTGGCAAAAGAAGAATTAAATGAAGCGAAAAAACGCGTAGAAGAACTGGAAAATGAAATTAAAATTTTACTTCTGCCAAAGGATCCGAATGATGACAAGGATATTATCGTTGAAATCCGTGCGGGTGCGGGCGGTGATGAAGCGGCACTTTTTGCGGCAGAGCTGTTCCGTATGTATACCCATTATGTAGAATCAAAGGGCTGGAAGGTCGAAGTTGTCAACGCGGATGAAACAGGCATTGGTGGTATGAAGGAAATCGAATTCATGGTAAAGGGACAGGGTGCATATTCTGTTTTAAAATATGAAAGCGGTGTACACCGTGTACAGCGTGTGCCGGAAACAGAATCCGGCGGACGTATCCATACTTCTACGGCTTCGGTTGCAGTTATGCCGGAAGCAGAAGAAGTAGATATCCAGATTGATGAAAAAGATATCCGTATCGATGTTATGCGTGCTTCCGGAAACGGCGGACAGTGCGTTAATACAACGGATTCCGCTGTACGACTGACCCACTATCCGACAGGCATTGTTATTTATTCACAGACAGAAAAGTCACAGATTCAGAATAAAGAAAAGGCATTTGCCCTCCTGCGTGCAAAACTCTATGATTTAGAGATTCAGAAGGCACATGATGCGGAAGCAGATGCGAGAAGAAGCCAGATTGGTACAGGTGACCGTTCTGAAAAGATTCGTACTTACAACTTCCCACAGGGACGTGTAACCGACCACAGAATCGGTCTGACACTGTATAAGCTGGACAAGATTATGGACGGCGATATCCAGGAAATCATCGATGCCTGCATCGCGGCAGACCAGGCAGCCAAATTGGCGAAAATGGGTGATGAATAAAGTATTGGAAATATCGGTGTATAAGAACTGAATAAATTTGTAAAAAGCAGTCTTTTGATGTGGTCAGAAGGCTGCTTTTTTCAGTATTTAGTGTGTCTTCAATTTTTAGGACAAGTTGCATAAAATCACTATTTTTTATAAATAATTATTGAGTAAGAACATAATATGTATAAATGAATATCTAAGTATAAATCGTACGTTTGTATACTCGTTTTTGTACTCTATGGTACAGAATAATACAAGTGTATAGTTCATCAATAAATTTGTTTATTATACTCAGATTTACTCCTATAATAACGATATAATATTTATAGAATAGCTTGCAATTTCTTATAAGGGAATGATATAATGAATACACAGAAAAAAGATAGTTCAAATGAAAAGGAGGTTGGCGATATGGTATTGACAAAACCTATTAATAAAATAGAAATAATTAAAAATGATAATACGAAAAAATTCATACACGAATTTAATAAAAATAAGGTTTCAACAGAATTTTTAAGTTCTTGTAAAAAGGCGGCTGATTTATTTGGAAAACAAAAGTAAACATAAACACATAATGAATTTTAATCCTGATGTGATGTTGTTGGAACAGGCATATCAGGATTATTTATATGAAATTCAAAAATTTAATGCGGGTAAGGGTTACGAAAATTTTAATGATTTTGTTGTTGATGAAGCGAATGATTATAAAAATATAGGTGATGGTGTTACATATACAGTTTGGAACGTATTTTTGGATGATTTAGGAAAAGAAGAAAAACGGGAACTTGTTGCATACTATACATTAGCAGCTACATCAATACCATATGAAGATAGAATTCGTTTAGATGAGGAAGAAGCGGCGGAAGAAGGTAAAGAGTTCGATATTCAAATTTATGGAATATCAGCTATTGAAATAAAAATGTTTGCTGTAGATGAAAAATATCAAAATATATTTTTTGAATATGAGGGACAGGATTTGCCAATTTCCGCATGGATAATGCGAAACATTATAAGTTATCTTGAAAATTTATCTAATACTGTTGTAGGATTTAAAGCAATATTTTTACATTCAGTACCACAGGCAGAGTCATTTTATGAAATGAATGGTTTTAATAAAGTGAAAATTAATATGAAACCATTACAGTGTATAGATTCAGAATTTACTTCAATGTATTTAGCGTTAAAAGAAATAAAGATGAATTATGATGATTGATAAAATTTGATAATATTGATATTGCAAACCATCTAAAATGACAATTTTATATTTTTATGTTATTATATTTATTAGGGAAAATTTAATAAATATGAAGGAGATTATAAAATATGAAAAAAATCATATTAATTATGGCAACTGCAATGTTGATGTTTTCAACAATAGCATGTAATAATTCTACAGCAACGACAACAAATGAAGAAAAAGAAACAATCTCATCAACGCAAGAAAGTACAACAGAAGAAGCAACAAAGCTATATGCAGAGTATTCAGATATAACATTTAAAGGTATTACTAAAATAAATAATAATACTAATAGTATCGGTGTAATATTTGTTAGTTCATCAGATAAAGCAATTAAAGATATAGAACTATATGTAGCATTATATGATACGGATACAATGTTAATAGGAAGTTCATATAATACGCAGAAATTTGAATCAGCCAATATTGTAAAAGATAAAGATAAAGTATATCTTTTAACACCGAGTTCAGATAAATATTCTTATGCGGATGTGGTTGTTGGAAAAATCAAATATGAAGACGGTTCGACGTGGAAATTAGAAAATGCTGATGAATGGATTAAATATAATACAAGTCATAAAGATGAAGTTAAACAAAAATATGACACATATACCCAAAAGTATGGAGAATATGCAAAATGGGCTGAAAGTAATGCGGCAGAAAAGAATATAACTATAGATACAGAGATTGTAGAATCTGTTCTAACTGGATATGATGTAAATATGATTGTAACCAATAATTCAGATAAAACTATTAAAGCATTACAAGTAAAATGCGCACTATTTAAAGGGAAAAAAGCGGCTTCAGTTCCTTCAATATCAACAATAAGTTCTATTTATGCGCCGTCAAAAGATGTAGCAAAATATGAGAACTATTGTATGTTATTTATGGGGGATAGTGATGGAATAGTTGAACCCGGAGAAACAAAATCTATAAACAATCCACAAGTATTATTATCAGATGATATTACAATAAAAACCATATTGTATGCAGTTACTTGGGATGATGGTACAGTTGAGCCGGTGAATGGAACAACTGCGTGGTCTGCATATAATTCATACTATCGGGAATAAAAATTTTATATCGAAAACCTGGTGCGTAAGCATCAGGTTTTTGTATACATTAAGTTGTTGATAACGGAATTTGATTTCTGGTTGTAAAAGCAGAATTAATAGGCTATAATATAAATGATGATAATATTTTGATAAAATTCTGATAAATATTAAAAGGGGTGTTATATATGATACAGATTAGACCAGTTTCAGATTTAAGAAATAAGTTTCCTGATGTGGAAAAAGCAGTTGCAGGTGGTGAACCGGTATATCTGACAAAAAATGGTTATGGAACAATGGTAGTGCTTAGTCTGGAAGCATATTCAAAATTAACAGATGGTGTTGAAACAGCTCTTGATGAGGCTGATAAGTCTGCGGAAGAAGATGACAGAAGATATACACATGAAGAAATTTTTGCAAATCTGAGAAGGAAAATAAATGACTGATACAAAATATAAACTACGTTATCTTCCATTGTTCTATGAAGATTTAGAGGAGAAGATTTTTATATGACAGGCAGGATACGAAAGGCTTGATATAGGGACTAAAACTGAAATTTATATACTATAAAACGGCGTGAGACATCTGTCCCACGTCATTTTTCTCGTTTCTGCTGAAAAATAGACACATGCCAACTGCACAGCGGATAAAGGATACGATAAGATGACACCATAACTACCAGATATTTACACAGGCAAAAGGAGGAAATTTTATGGTGAGAATATTAAAAAAGTTCAATCGGAAATCCACCCGGAGAAGTAGAAGTAAGAGAAGTAAGGCAGCAGCGATAGCCCTGACAACGGTAATGGCATTGTCGGCAGCGGTCGTATTTACCGTACCGAAGGCAGAGGCGGCAAACGGTCCGTGTGATGAAGGGGACTGGGCGTATGCCTATATTGCAGTGGGTAACAGCGAAACCAAAGACAACATATTTTCATCGCAGGGAAGCAACGCAATTGACGGGGTATCCTACGATAAGGCAAGCAACACATTAACTTTGAACCAGTACAAAAATGCAGACAATTATATTGCAACCAACATGATGGGGGATGATTTTAAAATCCGCCTGATAGGTGAAAATGAAATAAGCAGTATTGTCGCATACGGAGATGCGTGGGGCGGATCTGTTACAATCTGCGGGGACGGTTCGCTTACGGTAAACCCGAAAAAACAGGAAGACTACGGTGTGCGCCTTTATGCAGAGGGAACGGCGTCCGTGCTTTCAGTGGAAAATACCTGTAATGTGACGATTTATGCAGGACAGGCAGGAAAAGTGCTTTACACGACAGGAAATCTTACGGATAAGGTAATAAAGGATAACGGGACATTGCAGGAAACACCACAGTATCAGATTTCACATCCGCTGGATATTGCAAGAATTTATGCAAAGTATTATGCGTATGACCCGTCAACAACCAATGTAGTTTATACCAACGGAGATTCTTCATATTACACTTTAACCTATTCATTAAATGAGAATGACGAAATTACGGCATATAACCTGTATCAGCTCACGAAAAAAGAAGCGCTCGGTGACATTTATTATGCGGTAAAGATAGGAAGCTATGACACAATGCCGGAAGGTTACACGCAGACTGTTTTAGACACAGACATCTCATATTATGATGCGGAATGGGGCAGTGGCGGAACAAGTAATTTAGTGATTAATACGGCAACAAATAAAAAGTATGCAATGGTATATGACTATGATTCTGAAACCGGAAGTTCTGTTTACAGAATCTGCGCATTGCGCGATTTCTTAGGAATGGATGAACAGGGAAGAGATGAAGTATGGCTGGTTGATTATGACAATCCCGTGTCTGTTATACCGGCGGCATCAATGGGGCAAGACGAACAGCTTCCTGACGGTTTCAAGTATGATGGAGAGGAACAGGAAAATGTTTTTAATATCGAAGTGTCTGCGGATAAACTGACATTTACGGCAAAGACAGATGCTGGTGATAATGAAAATCCGGCTCCGGATGAAAATAAAAATGGACTGCAACAGTCAGCAGATGGTAACTGGTATTATTACACAAATAACAATATTGATTACAATTATAACGGTTTAGCAGCAAATGAATATGGCTGGTGGAAGATAACCAATGGAACAGTAGATTTCAACTATACAGGAATGGCAGCAAATGAGTATGGCTGGTGGTATGTAAGCAATGGAACAATTGACTTTGGTTATACCGGAATGGCAGTAAATGAATACGGCTGGTGGTACATGACGAATGGAGCACTGGATTTTAACTATACCGGAATGGCAGTAAACGAATACGGCTGGTGGTACATAACCAACGGAGCACTGGATTTGAATTATACCGGAATGGCGTTAAATGAATACGGCTGGTGGTACATGACGAACGGTGCGTTGGATTTGAATTATACCGGATTAGCAGTAAATGAGTATGGCTGGTGGTATATGACCAACGGAACAGTAGACTTTACGTATAACGGTCTGGCTGAGAATGAATATGGTGTCTGGAATGTAGTAAATGGGCACGTAGAAGTTTAAAAAAATTTGTAGATGATAAAATGGCGTGAGACATCTGTTCCACGCCATTTTTTTAGCTTCATGAAATAAACACAAATCAATCATTTTTTCATCACATTCCGTTGATATATTCATACCAATGAATCGCAGGAAGCTGCGGAAAATCAACAGAAGAAAGAATATCGGGACAGTGACAATCCGGTAGATGAGGAAATGAAGATGAAAAAGAAAATCAGTGCAAAAATACTGGTACTGGCAGGTATTTTATTTGCCGCCGGCATTGCAAGCGTATTTTTAGGCTTTTTATTTATCCACAGCATGAATAAGAAAAGCCAGAAAATTTCTAATGAGTGTATGGAAGCCGTTACTTTAATGGCGGACACATCGACCTCTATTGAAAAAGTGCAGAAATACGCAAACAGCTCGGCGGCATTCAGAATGCAGAACCAAATGGAAAAGAATAACGCAGGTTTGGCGCCAGACAGTACACAGAACACATCAGATGCTATGCCGCAGGCAGAAAATATGCAGTCGGAAAATGCACAGTCTGAGAGCGGACAGTCAGAAAACATGCAGATGATGCAGGGTGACAGCCAGCAGGGCACGCAGGATACCACGGGCATGTCAAATCAGCAGAACACCGTATCAGGCGGTTCAGGCGCGCAGGCGGCGGGAAATGCGACAGACAATGCTTCGGATATGAAGACCAATATGGAAAATGAAATCCAGAATCTGACGGCATCTTTTGAAGCCTTAGAAACAGCGGTGAAAGCATTCGGTAATGCAGAAGTATTAGCCGGTCTGGAAGAATATGAAAGCGTATATGAAGAATACAGCACTAAAATCCAGTCCGTATTAAGCAGTGACAGCAACAGCATGGATGATTATTTTGAACTGACAGCAGAGGGTGACGACAGTATTACTTCAAGACTTGAAACAGCGGCAGATAATCTCAATACATTAATCAGTGCACAGGTCAGTGAAGCATCAAGCCAGTTAAATGAGCAGTACAGCCAGTCTATTATGGTATATGCGGTTATTCTGGCAATCATGTTGGTCATCGGCGCAGCCATTATCGTGATGATTATGTTTATTATCAAGCCGTTAAAGTCAGCAAACCGCCAGCTGAATGATATTATCAAAAATATTGAAGAAAGTAATGGTGATTTAACGGCGAGAATTGAAGTGAAATCCGAAGATGAAATCGGGGAACTGGTTGACGGAATCAATTCATTTATTGAAAAGCTACAGCTGATTATGAAAGATATTAAAAGTAAATCCGATGCCCTACAGGAAGCTTCCGCAAATATGAACGGTCAGATTACGGCAGTCAATGACAATGCAGGCAGTGTATCCGCCGTTATGGAAGAAATGGCAGCGAGCATGCAGGAAATCTCAGCAACGGCAGAACAGCTCAGCGCAGGGTCAGACAACATTTTCCATGCAATTGTGAATGTAACGGACCAGATTACAGAGGGAAATGAAATTACTGCCCGGATTCAGAAAAAATCTGTGCGCTACCGTGAAGATACCGAGCAGGGAAGACAAAGCACAAACGATATGGTAGCACAGATTAAAGACGGTTTAAACCAGTCGATTGAAAACAGTAAGCAGGTGGCACGGATTCAGGAACTGACAGAAGACATTTTAAGCATTTCATCACAGACCAATATGCTGGCACTCAATGCTTCGATTGAAGCAGCAAGAGCCGGAGATGCCGGAAAAGGATTTGCGGTTGTTGCAGAAGAAATCAGGGAACTGGCAGAGGACAGCAGAAAGATTGCTAACAGTATTCAGGAAATCAGTCTGGTAGTAATTGACAGTGTAAAAGATCTGACAGGCAATTCAGGAAAACTGCTTGCTTATGTCGATGAAAGTATTCTGGCAGACTATGAAAAATTTGCAGCGATTACCAATGAATACCGTGATGATGCGGCAAAGGTCAACGATATTCTGGAAAATTTTGCGGTAAATGCAGAAACACTCAAAAATACCATGGCAGAAATGAATTCGGGTATCAGTGACATTTCAACGACAATTGACGAAAGCAGTCAGGGCGTCAATGATGCGGCAGACAGTGTCGGCGGTATTGTGGATTCTATCAATGATATTGAAAAAGATGCTGCAAAAAATACGGAAATCGGACAGAAGCTTCAGAATTATGTCGAAGTGTTTAAAAAGTTCTAACGATTCAATATGAAAGCTTAGACTGTCAAATGGGGCGTGTGACTCCTTAAACGAAGAAATTAGAACCACCGGTAAGGCGGCAAAAAGAGTGAGTATATTAAAACGTATTCACTCTTTTTTTATTGTCAGTGGCAAAGCAATATGATATAATTTTTAATTATAAGAAAAATTGCGTGAAAATATAGACAAAAAGGAAAGTATATGAAAAAACATTGTCGGCGCTTATTAAAATCAGTTTTGCATTGGGCTGTGAAAATGATTTTGACACATTGTTTGCAAAAAAAGGCTATTCGTCTATTCAGGAGGTTATTAATGAACAATTATAAAAGTTTACAGGTGTGGATGAACGATAAAAAAGTAGGTATGTTGGCAATGGCGGCAGGATATTCAGGAAATTGTAAATGAAGAACTAAAAGAATATATTTAAAATGCAGGGCACAGAAAAGGAGAACAAACATGATGAATCCGGCAGCAATGATGAAATTAATGAATGCAAAAAATAAATTTACGGCAAACCATCCGAAATTTGCAGCGTTTTTAAAGGCAGTTTTTTCAAGAGGAATCGAAGAAGGAACGGTGATTGAAATAACCGTGCAAAGACCAGGCGAAGCACCGATAACATCGAATATTAAGGTGAAGGACAGCGATTTGGAACTGCTCCAGAGCTTAAAAGATATGGGAAACTAATTTAAAGCAGGAAATTAAAGGCAAAAAGATAAAGGATAAAAAGGGGGAGAAAAAATGGCAGTCATTGGCATTGATTTGGGAACAACAAACAGTCTGGCGGGCGTCTGGCAGGACGGAAAAGTAGTACTGATTCCGAATGCATTTGGAGAGTATCTTACACCATCCGTTGTCAGCATCGGAAAAAATCAAGAGGTATTTGTGGGCAGTGTGGCAAAAGAAATGCTTGCAACACAGCCGTATGATACGTTCCGTGAATTTAAAAGAAATATGGGCACAAATTTTCTGTACGGAAACGGCAGAAAAAAATACCGTGCAGAAGAACTTTCGGCATTTGTATTAAGAAGATTAAAAGAAGATGCGGAAAAGTTTCTGGGCGAAGAAGTGACGGAAGCGGTTATCAGTGTGCCGGCGTATTTTGACGATAATAAGCGCAATGCCACAAAAAATGCAGGCAGACTTGCAGGATTAAAGGTAGAACGTCTGATTAATGAGCCGTCAGCGGTGGCATTAAAGCATCATACGGCAGAAAAAGGCGCAGAAAGCTTTATCGTGTTCGATTTCGGCGGCGGTACGTTAGATGTATCTTTGGTGGAAGCATTTGACAATGTCGTGGAAATACAGGCAGTTGCCGGAGATAATTATTTAGGCGGAAAAGATTTCAATGAAATCATTGCGCAGGATTTTTATGAGCAGAATCAGATTTCAGAAGCATATTTAACGAAAAATGAGCAGGAAAATGTTTTAAAAGAGGCAGAGGCGGTAAAAAAAGAACTGACCGATAAAAATGAAGCAGAGCGGCAGGTGTATATTAAAGGCGAAGCCTATACGCTGAAAATGACCAATCAGAGGCTGATCCATCTTTCAGCGGAGCTGTTTTCAAGAATGGCAAAACCAATCGCAAAGGTCATCAATATGGTGGGAATCGAATTAGAGGAACTCGACAAAGTCATATTGGTCGGTGGATCGTCCAAAATGCCCGTGGTACAGCAGTATATTAAAGGACTGCTTGGCGACAAAGTGCCTGTGGTACTGGAGGAAAATCCCGATGAGAGTGTAGCATACGGTGTCGGCATGGCAGCGGCGATTAAAGAGCGCACCGGTGATATTAAAGATATGCTTTTAACGGATATCTGCCCGTTTTCGCTCGGTACGGAACTCTATGACGGCAGTTTTTCGCCGGTTATTGAGAAAAATGAAACACTGCCCTGCAAGCGGACGATGTATTACACAACGGTCCGTAACAATCAGATAACCATGAACTTTCCGATTTATCAGGGAGAAAATATAAAGGCATCGGACAATTTAAAAATTGGGGAAATAAACTTAAAAAGACTGCCGAAAGCACCGGAAGGAGAACAGGTTGTCAAGGTGACGTTTATTTATGACATCAATGGCATTTTAGATGTCAATATAGAGTCATCCGTTGAAAAAGTCCATAAAGTCATCGTCAATAAGCAAATCGGACTGTCGGAAAAAGAACTGGAAAAACGGGTGGAGCAGTTAGAAAAAATGCCGTTACACCCGTGGGAAAAAGAGGAGAACCGTCTGTTATTTGAAAAGGCGGAAAGACTGTATGAGCAGACGACACCAAAGAACCGTCAGATTATTCATGAGTGCCTGCGGTATTTTAAGGAACTTCTGATAAACACAAAAGGCAGAAAAGTACGGCAGGAATATGTACGCATTATGGCGATATTGGACTATATAGAGCAGAATCAGGTCGATTTCGGACCGTATGATGAAACGTTCTGGCAGAAAGAAGAGGAAGATACCGATGAATAAATCTATATGGGAATGGCTCGAAATTGAGCCGACAGGAGAAATTTCAGAGATTAGGGCGGCGTATGCCCGTCAGGTAAAAAAGTATCATCCTGAGGATACACCCGAAGAATTTGAGCAGCTTCAAAAAGCTTATAAAAGTGCGCTCAGACAGGCAAGAGCGGCAAAGCGGATGGAAACGGTGCCGCAGTCGGTACAGGAATCCCAAAAGTCCGGCAGTGGTTTTGAAAAACGGGATATGCCGGGATTTTTTGAAAATGCGGGAATGACAGAAGAACCCAATGTGCCGTCATGGGAAAATACAGGCAGTATGTCCGGTGTTACATCAGAACCGGGAACAACACCGGATTTGGAAATTGCTGGTACGCCGGATGAAGTTGAATCTGAAATTGTATCTGATTCTGAATATGATTTTGCGGAAGTCGGAAAGGACGAACCGGAGCAGCAGTGCTTAAAAGAGATTGAATATATCATTATGAATCCGTATCTGAGAAACACGGAGGAAGCATGGAATATATTTTTTAACCGGGAACGGTATAGACAACTGTTTAAACAGCAGGAATTCTGCGAAAAAATGCAGGACAGAATCTGCCGGATGTGGGGGCTGCAAAGAAAAACACTGTTTCTTATTGAACAGCAGTTTAAAGCAGAAGGCTATGAGCAACTGATAGAGAAAAAAGAGTGGAAGCAGAAAAAATCTTTTATAAGAAATTTACACATTATTTCCTATAAAAACAAAAAGACACAGAAACAAAAAAATTTAAACAAGCTGCTGGAGAACCAGACAAACGGGTTAGAAGATTATATGGATCTGTATATGAATTATACTTCTCAGAGCTACGGTGCGGTATACGAAGAATACCGGATTAACCGGTGCCAGTTTAAGCAGATGCTCATTTCCATAATAATATTGATTTTATTTATGATAATAGGTATCTGTGCGAACCGGTCCGTACAGAAAAGTGCAGCCCAAAAAAGGCAGGAACAGCAGCAGGAGCGTTACGTTGACGGGCTTAAAAAATCCGTAAAAGTACAAAAAAGTAACCAATAGAATAGATAAAAATATTATAAAAAATATAAAAAATGCACAAAAAACGTCGAAATTTTTCGGCGTTTTTTTTGGATTAAAAAGTTGCATTTTATCGAAAGATGGCTATAATAATGATTAAGAGATCAGTACTGTGAACAATAGAATATTTAAAGTAAGGAGGGAAAAGCTATGATTAGTTTTTTCATTTGTCTGCTTCTTTTAATCGGCGGTTATTTTGTCTATGGTAAGGTTGTAGAGAATACGTTTGCACCGGATGACAGAGAAACTCCTGCGGTAAAGATTAACGATGGTGTTGATTATGTAGTAATGCCGCAGTGGAAACTGTTTCTGGTACAGCTCCTCAATATTGCAGGCTTAGGACCAATCTTTGGTGCGATGCAGGGTGCTTTATGGGGACCGGTTGTATTCTTATGGATTACTTTCGGTACAATATTTGCCGGCGGTGTACATGATTATTTTTCAGGAATGCTTTCAGAAAGAAACGAAGGTGCTTCTATTTCAGAAGTCTGCGGTATTTATCTGGGCGGATTCATGAAGAATGTTATGAGAATCTTCAGTGTGGTTTTACTTGTTATGGTAGGTACCGTATTCGCAGTAGGACCGGCCGGATTAATTGTTACATTATTTAAGAACGGCAATGTATCAGGAATTGTTGCAAGTACAGAATTCTGGCTGTGGATTATTCTTGCATACTATTTCATTGCCACATTTATTTCAATTGATAAGATTATCGGACGTATTTATCCGGTATTCGGTATCTGCTTAATCATCATGGCATTAGGTGTTATTATTGGTGTCTTTACACATTCAGATTATCAAATTCCTGAAATCTGGTCACACTTTACCAATATGCACCCGAAGGGAACACCAATCTGGAGCGTTATGTTTATCACCGTAGCGTGTGGTGCGATTTCCGGTTTCCATGCAACACAGTCACCACTGATGGCGCGTTGTATGAAGTCTGAAAAGCAGGGACATTTCGTATTCTATGGTGCGATGGTTGCAGAAGGTGTTATCGCATTAATCTGGGCAGCAGCAGGCTGTTCAATCTATGCAGTAACAGATGGTTTAAGTACTGGTTTAAGTGCCATTCTTGCAAATGGACAGTCCGCAGCAATTTACGATGTATGCTCTAAGACAATGGGCGGTGTCGGTGTTGCCCTTGCAATGATTGGTGTTATTGTATGCCCGATTACATCAGGTGATACAGCATTCAGAAGTGCAAGACTGGTTCTTGCAGACTGGTTTAAGGTTGACCAGTCTAAGTTTACAAAACGACTGATCTTATGTGTACCGCTTTTAGCAGTTGGTGCAGTTGTCGGACATCTGGATTATACAATCGTTTGGAGATATTTCAGCTGGACAAACCAGACACTCGCTATGATTGTATTGTGGACAGCAAGTATGTTCTTATTCAGAGAAAAGAAGAATTACTGGATTACCGTAGTACCGGCAACCTTTATGAGTGCCGTATCTATGACCTATTTCTTCTATGCACCGGAGTGCTTGAACCTCGGTACAACAGTAGCTTACCCGGCAGGTATCATTTTAGCAATTGTATTCTTTGGCATCTTCATGTATGCAACAAAGAAACAGCCAAAAGAAGCTGCATAACAGTAAGCGTTTAGAAAATCTGTAAATGCATTTTACAGAGGTACATAAAAGATAAAATAATTTAGATTAAAGGGGATGCCACATGAAAATAGTTGAAAGCAGACGATGTTTCGTGTGGCTCCCCGTCTTTATTCTTTGGTGAAATAATAGAAAGAATAGAAAGGACACACCAAAGAAACAATGACTGAAGGAAGGGGCTGGTTGTATGTTGTGGAAACCACGTTGTTTAGGAAAAGAATCGCTTGAAAAGGAAGAATTGGCGCAGGATAAAAAGCATTGTAGAAAGTTTGGACCATGCGGAGTGGGAGAAAAAGCGATTTATCTGAACAGTTTTTATTTTGAGAGAAGATATTACATTCCGCTCACTTCCGTAAAAAGAGTATTTAAAAGAGTTGCGATGAGCAAAGGCGGATTCACAGGAAAGGGATTATTTGCAACGATTCCGTATCTGGTTGTGGAATATGACAATGGCGAAGAAAAGCAGTGCAATTTCAAATTTGAAGAAAATGTCGATTCTTTATTAGCCTATTTAAAACAGACACATCCTGAAATCCGGCTTCACAGCGCAGAAGCGGAAAAAAGACTGAAAGAAAAAGAACGTCTTGCAGCAAAGAAAAAAGCAAAGGTTCTGACAAAAGAAGCACAGGAGAATATTGCCGTATTAGAGAATTGTATGCAGTATCTGAATAAGAATGAAGAATTAAGTATTGCATTAAGTGCAGGGGCAAAAAGAAAAAGAGTGTATGACAGAAGTAATCCGGCATATAAATGGGTAGCACTCAGCATTACGCTGTTGGGAGCAGCGGCATTGCTGTATGGTATCTACGCATTGATTACACATGCTGGATTTGCAATGTATTTCCTGTTGTTTGGACTGGCTTCCATTTTCTTCTTTTCCAGTGCCAATGTTTTACCGACTGCAAGAAACAATAAAAAGTACATTGAAACACATTTGGAACAGGCTGTTGATGAAATGCAGCAGTACATCAGACAATATCCGGACTTTCCGGTTCCGGCATGGTATGCACATCCGGTCGTGTTAAAGAGAATGATTGATATTATGCAGGAAGGTCGTGCAACGACCATCGAAAAGGCACTTGAAGTTTTAAAGAGTGATTTAAAAGCATTAAATTCCAGCGTGGCAGTAGAGCAGGAAGAATATGATGAAGTTATGGCAATCAAGCCGATGTTTTTAATTCGTGAGTATCAGTAAAGTAAACTGACCATAAAACAAAAATAAACTGGCTATATAAATAAAATTCAAATTGGTGCTTTCATAATTGCCAGTAAAAGCTTATTCTTATCCGAAGCAAAAGAAACGGAGGATGAGGATGATGAAAAAGTCAGGAAGTATTATTGAAGCAGCTGCAGGCGCTGTGATTTTTGTAATCGGTCTGGTATTGTGTTTTCACAATTATGTACAGAAGGGTAACACGGCATATGCAGTATCATTATTAGTTGCAATTGCAGGTGTGATTGTATTGATTGCGGGGATTTGTAATATCGTGTCCAAGGGAGAGCGTAAACCGGTTGATACAAAGGTATTGGCGCAGGCAGCGCTGTGTGCAGCATTATGTTATGTAGGTGCAACATTTATTAAAATTGATGTTCCGGTCGGAACAGAGAAAACAATGTTTCACTTCGGTAATGTATTCTGTGTTTTAGCGGCATTGTTAATCGGTGGTGCATGGGGCGGTTTAGCCGGAGCAGTCGGTATGACAATCAGCGATTTGACAACGGCGTATGTAACGAGCGCACCAAAGACCTTTATTTTAAAGCTTTGTATCGGTCTGATTGTAGGATTTGTAGCACATAAGCTGTTCCATCTTTCAAAAGACCATTCAGCAAAGTATGTAACCGTTGCAACGATTGTATCAAGTGTATGCGGTATGGCATTTAATATTGTGGCAGACCCGGTTGTGGGATATTTTTATAAATCCTATCTGCTTGGTGTTCCGCAGGACCTTGCCAAGGCACTTGCAAAAATCGGTGCGATTACAACATCGGTTAATGCAGTCATAGCAGTGATTGTAGCAACGATTATTTATCTGGCATTACGTCCGGTAATGAAAAAGACAGGAATGCTTCGGGAATTGTAAAAAAGTTGGAAACTGACATAGAATTAAAAGAGGAACGATATGATAACAGACGAGGTAAAACTTTGATAGTATCATATCGTTTCTCTTGTTTTATACTGGCTGTTTAGAATATAGAAAGTGTGTGATTAAAGCGGTTGTACGATAGGTTGTCCTTTAATTGTAATTAAGATAGTAGGTGTTCTTGCCCAGTTCTTTCGCCTGATACATCGCTGCATCAGCACCCTGTACCATATAGCTGTAATGCAGCTGACTGCCGTTTTCAGCAAAAATGCCGATACTGCAGGGAATAGACATTCGTTCACCGGTTTCTAAGTTTATAAGACCTTCCTGTAGTTTTTCAAAAACTGTACGGATTTCATTTTCAATAGTTGTCTTTGAATCGACTGCGGCAAGGCAGAAAAGAAATTCGTCACCACCGTTTCTGCCAACAATTCCGTTAATGTTTTCTTTTAAAATAGAGGCAACAAAGCGGATAACGCGGTCGCCTTCCTGATGTCCGTAGAGTGTATTATAGTCACGAAAATTATCAATATCCAGAAAGCCGACGGCAATGCGGGTATGTGTGTCGTTTGCCTGTTCAATCATAGCATGTATTTTATTTTCAATGGCATTTTTATTGAAAAGCTGTGTCATCGGGTCTAACTGTGTTTTTTTGGTAAGATATCGTTGATATTCCTGCTGATGTACTTCATTGGCTTCAGCATAGGCTAACAGTGCATTAATTTTATTGGATAAATTACCAAGTTCATCATTTTTATCATACGGAATACGTAGTGCATAGTTTTTTTGCAGCTGGACATTTTCAAGCGTGCCGGAAATCAGGTGTACCGGTTTGGTTATTTTTTTCGTAATCAGGTAATGTACCAGTAAAAGGACAACGGAAGTCCAAAGAACTGTTGTGCCAAGCAGGATGCGGTAGGCAGTTTTCATTTTCTGATAAGAACTTAAATCAATAGTAATAAAAATCATCCAGTCTGTGTAATGAACCGGTGCATAATATATCGCGTATTCATTTCCGGAAACGTTAAAATAAAATTGTCCGGAAGTGTTAGAACGATTGGTGCAGGATAAATGTTCAGTAATTTTCTGCCATATGGCGTTGTCATTGGCATCAGTCAATGAATCGGAAGTAGATTCATCCGGATTGCCGGCAGTGATAAAAAAGTTATTGTTATCAATAAGATAGAGTAGCCCGTTTTCCCATAAAGTTGTATTGGAGCGGTAGTTATCAAAGTATGAAGTCGGAATTTCTTCTACAACATAGCCAATTATGTTTTGTGTATTAAGGTCAAAAATACCGGAGTATGCAGCAACAACAGTAGTCATTTCACCATCAATTAACCGCTGGTAAGCATCGGAAATTATGAAATTGCCGTTTAAAGAGTCTGAATCAGTATGGACAAAATAATCTGAAGTTGAAACAGTAATATTTTCACTGGATGCAACAATGTTAAAATTGGTATCTATAATGAAAAGACTCTGTAAAAAATCACAATGGATTTTTCGCTCCCATAACATATTATTAATATAGGAAATGGAATCATCATCTGAAATGCTGCCATCCAGACTGGAATGAACAGCATCCTGTATCATTTCATACTGGGTAATCATATCAATCGTATCTCTACGGGCTTCACAAAAACTCTCGATACTGGATATGGTAGATTCACTGATAAAGCGCAGATTTTCCTGCATCATGCTTTTAGTGTTTTTATTATTCTGTACAATCATGACAGAAGCAAAAATATAAAGCGGAATCAATGAAGCTGTCAGCAGGATAATATATAAAGTGTGTTTAATTTTCATATGAAATCCTTTCATTTGGTCTGCAATAAATAATAGTAATGATTATCAGATAATAGTATATTGGTACTATAATATAGTATTTTGGTAGGAATGTCAATGGAGAATACAGGAAATCATAAAACTTTAACAAATTAGATTTTATAAACAGTGTATGCAGTTTCAAAGAATGTCAATACTTATATCTTGAAAGAACGAATATACCGCAATTGCGGTAGGAATGGAGAGGAAAATGAGTAATAACATGGATTTGGGGTATGAGATGTTCTGCTATCAGTGCGAGCAGACGGCAAACGGAAAAGGCTGCACGAAAATGGGTGTCTGTGGAAAGACACCGGAAATCGCAAATTTGCAGGATTTGCTGATTTATCAGGCAAAGGGAATCTGCTGTTATGCAAAAAAATTATTGGAAACAGGGGAACATGCGCCTAAAGAAGTGGTGCGTTTTTTGGAAAACGTTCTTTTTACAACGCTTACAAATGTAAATTTTGATGCAGATGTACATGTGGAATTATTAAAGGTATCGCAAAACATTAAGGAAGAATTGCGGGAGCAGACAGAGACAGAAATCAACCGCCCGGCAGCAGTTTATAATCTGCCGGAAACCAAAAGTGAAATGTTAAAAGATGCGCCGATGGCAGGAATTATGTATGACAAAGAACTTGACGAAGATATCCGTTCATTAAGACAGACGATTCTTTATGGATTAAAAGGCATCAGCGCATACGGACATCAGGCAAGAGAACTGGGATATTACAGCACACAGGTCGATGATTTTTATATTTACGGATTGGAAGCACTTACAGACGATGCGCTGACGGTGGAAGAATTAATTCGGATGACGATGCGTACCGGTGAAATGGCATTAGAGGTAATGAAACAGTTAGATGAAGCGAACACAAGCGTTTATGGCAATCCGTATCCGCATAAGGTGAGTGTTCGTAGAAAAAAAGGACCGTTTATCATCGTATCGGGACATGACTTTAAAGATTTGGAAATGCTGCTGGAACAGACCAAAGGCACAGGTATTAATATTTATACCCATGGGGAAATGCTGCCGGGTCACGGCTATGAAGGATTGAAAAAATATCCGCATCTGGTGGGCAATTTTGGCGGTGCATGGCAGGACCAGCAGAAAGAATTTGACAATCTGCCGGGCTGTATTTTAATGACAACAAATTGTCTGATGCGTCCGCGTGAGGGGTATAAGGACAGGATTTACAGCACCAATGTTGTCGGCTGGGAAGGAGTAAAGTATATTCCTAAAAAGGAAAACGGCGAAAAGGATTTTCATGAAATCATTGAACAGGCATTGGCATTAGGTGGATTTTCCGATGATGAAGAAGAAAAGGAAATTACAGTGGGTTTTGCACATCAGGCGGTGCTGACCTGTGCTGAAAAGATAGTAGAAGCCGTAAAGGACGGAACAATCCGCCATTTCTTTTTAATTGGCGGCTGTGACGGTGCCAGACCGGGAAGAAATTATTATACGGAATTTGCAAAAATGGTGCCGCAGGACTGTGTGATTCTGACACTGGCATGTGGAAAATACCGGTTTAATAAGCTGGACTTTGGTGAAATTGCCGGATTGCCGCGTCTGATGGATGTCGGACAGTGTAACGATGTTTATTCGGCGGTACGCATTGCCACTGCACTTGCCGATGCGTTTAATACCGATGTAAACGGACTGCCTCTTTCCATGATTGTGTCCTGGTATGAGCAGAAAGCAGTAGCGGATTTGCTCGCACTGTTAAGCCTTGGCGTCAGAAACATTTATTTAGGACCGACACTCCCTGCCTTTTTAAGCCCGAATGTATTGCAGTATCTGGTGGATACGTTTCATATCCGCGCAATCAGCAACGCGGAAGATGATATTAAGACGTGCCTGAAGCAGAATATTGCATAAAGCGCTTAGAATTTTCGAGAGTTGTTTATATTATAGGAAATAAACAACTCTCAAAAAATCCTGTTATGGAAAGAGAACAACAGGCGGAAATTTTAAAATCCATATTAGATTAGGCTTCAAAAAAACAAAAAAAACAAAAAAATACAAAAAAAAATAAAAAATTTTATTGCATTTCAAACTAGATTGTGATATTTTTTAAACAATCTCCTGAGAGACAATTATAAAGCTGGGGAATTTCGGTCGTTTCTGAGCTTTTTACAATGAAATTCAGTAAAAAAATTCATTCAAAAAACGAAAGAAAGGGAAACCATATGTCAAAGTTAAAAAAATGGATAGGTAATTTAAAAGTTGCAGCGAAATTGAAGGTATATCGGACGTCGGTATTAGTTATGACAGCGTTTTTCGTACTGGTGGCACTTGTATCGACATTAGTGATTCGTTCGAATATACGTCATATTACGGAAGTGTGGTCTCCTTCACTTGAGTATCTGCAGGAATTAGAAACAATGACTGCTAAGTATAGAATCAAGCAGTATCAGCATCTTGTAGAATCAGATGCCGCAGCTATGGCTACGTGTGAAAAAGAAAATGATAATATAGAAAGTCAGATTAAAGACGCGACAGCTAAGTTAGGTGAGATAATTAATTCAAATAAGAAAGCACAGCAAGGAAAAGCCGATTACGAAAAGGCAACTTCTGCGTGGGAAGAATACTTATCAACTTCAGATGAAGTATACAAATTGAGTAGAGATAATAAACAGGCTGAAGCAGCGAAGATTATGATCGGAAGTGCATATGAAAGCTATATGTCATTTGTAAAACAATTAAATACATTACATGATGATTTCCAGGTGGAATTAGATAATGCGAAAACACTTGCCAACATCTGTACTATTATTATTTTTATTGTCATTATTGTAACAGGAATCGCGATTGCAGTAGTTGCAACAGTTATCGGAAAGATAATTACAGATTCAATAACAGAACCGGTACAGCAGATAGATGCAGCAGTTGCCAGTCTTAGAAAAGGTGAACTGTCTAATATAGAAATGCTTACTTACGAATCAGATGATGAGTTCGGAGATACAATAAGAATGCTGAAAGAAGCAATGAATATTCTTTCAGATTATGTCCGTGAGATTTCTCAGGAGGTTAAATTGATAGCTCAGGGTGATTTGACAAGAAATGGTGATGATATTACACCGTTTCTGGGTGATTTTTCAGAATTGAAAGAGTCACTTGTATATATTTTAAAACGATTTAACAGTACATTGTCAGAAATTAGCGGTATTGCTGAACAGGTTACACATAACGCAAAGGAAGTTGAAAGTGCATCAAAGTCTTTATCAGATGGTGCAACGGAACAGGCCGGAGTTATTCAGGAATTGAATGCAACAATAGATACAGTTGTTGACCTTGCTGTAGATACTGCAAAGGAAACAAAAAATGCATCTGAACGTGTAAAAGCTTCTGCGAACAAAGCGAATGAAGAAAAGGAAAAAATGAATGTTCTGTTGACAGAGATGGAACATATTACAGAAATATCTAAGGAAATAGGTAATATTATTACAGATATTGAAGATATTGCTTCACAGACTAATTTGTTAGCTCTTAATGCTTCGATAGAAGCTGCCAGGGCAGGTGAGGCAGGTAAGGGCTTTGCGGTAGTAGCAGATCAGATAGGAAAACTTGCTGCAGACAGTGCGAAGTCAGCGGTAAATACAAGAGATTTAATAGATAAAACTTTAGTTGAAATTCAACGAGGAAATTCAGTTACAATTACAACGGCAGAAGCTTTCAATCAGATTATTTCGGACATGGATTCGTTTGCAGAAATGGCAGAGAATACAATGGAGAAAGCCAATGCACAGGCAGAGTCATTAGAGCAGGTCGGACAGGGAATTGAACAGCTTTCAGGTGTTGTACAGAGTACAGCAGCATCATCAGAAGAGAATACAGCAATTAGTATTAATCTCTCAGAGGGTGCAGATAAGATGAATGAGCGTGTAAACAGATTTAAGTTATTCTAAAGGTTAAAAGAGAATTATAATGATATTGGGGCATAAAAGACCTGATTCCACTTATGAGCAGGTTCATGTGGGGTTAGGACTTTTAACTCTGGTATTTTATGATACGATTAGGAAAGAAAGGTTCTTGTTGTGAGTGAGAATATATTTAAGGTATTTGGTAAGCTGCCAAAAGAAACTTTATTAGAAATAATCGCAAAATGTATGGATGACTATCTGTATGTATATGATTTACAGAATAATACAATAGAGTTTTCTGAATCGGCTGTGAACCGTTTTAAGATATCGGATAATGTTATGAATAATTTTACTAATGATGTTTTACAGTTGGTTTATGAAGAAGACCGTAAGATGCTCCAGGAGCATCTTACGGCTATATGTGAAGGAAAAGAAAAGGTACATAATCTTCATTACAGATGGCTTGATAAAGAAGACATGCCGGTATGGATTAACTGCCGCGGTATAGTGATTGATGATTCACAAGGGAACGCACAATATTTGGTTGGCTGCATGAAAGAGACTGGCAATCAAAGAAGAGCAGATAATGTCACAGGATTGCTTGGAGGTCCTGAATTTAATGCCTATATGCGCTCGCAGAAGACACACCTTTCTAAGGGATTTCTTATGCATATAGGAATAGATGATTTTGGAGCAATCAATAGTTCACGTGGAGCGGCTTACGGCAATTATATTCTGAAAAGTGTAGCTGACTGCATAAAAGAATGTCTTTCTGATAAACAGAAGATATATCATCTTGTAGCAGATCAGTATGTGATTGTTGATTTGGAACATTCTTCAGAGGAATATGCCGCAGAGCTTAAGAAGATGATTGATGCCAGACTTTACAAGTTTATAGTATCTGAAAAATATGAGGCTGTTTTTTCGATTTCTGTTGGTGTTGTGGATGCGGTAACATTTTGCGAAGGCTACGAGGAGTGCCGCAAGAAATTTGCATTTGTCCTTAAAAAAGCCAAAAAAATGGGAAAAAATGGATTCTATATATTTGATGATAACGACTACGAGAGCTTTTTAAGAACAGGAAAGATAGTAGCGGCACTCCGTAATTCTGTTGTGAATGGATTCAACGGCTTTGAGGTGTATTACCAGCCAATTGTGGATTGCAGCTCAGAGCGGGTTATTGGTGCAGAGGCGCTTATGCGTTTCTCAATGACCTCTGAAGAAGATACGGAGACAGTTTCACCAGTAGACTTCATCCCATTACTGGAAGAAACCGGGTTAATTATCCCGGCAGGAAGATATATATTAGATGAAGCAGCGAAAACATGTTGTGAAATGCAGCAATATATTCCTGATTTTAAGATGAATATAAATGTTTCATATGTTCAGATTATGCATGGCAATGTTGAAAGAGATATATTGGATGTGATTAAAAAATATGATTTACAACCGGATTCCATATGTATTGAAATGACGGAAAGTGGATTTATGGATATGACACCGGTATTCTGTAAGTTCAGGAAAGTATTGGATGAGAACCATATCTGCTTTGTAATAGATGATTTTGGCACAGGGTATTCTAATTTCCATTGTATACGTGATATGAATCCCAGCTATGTGAAAATGGATAGGGATTTTACTGCAAAGGCGATGAATGATGCAAGAGATTATGAATTGTATAAAAACATCATTCCGATGGTACATAGTATTAATGTCAGGATATGTGCAGAGGGCATTGAAAAAAAAGAATGGAGCCTTAAAATGAAAGAAATGCAGGTTGATTATTTACAGGGATACTATTATGGCAGACCCTGTGAAAAAGAACAGTTTATTCAACGATATAAATGTTCATAACAGCCGCAGGCTTTTTGACGGATCATCTGGTACACAAAAAAATTAAAAAAAATTAGCACTCACCTATTGACAGTGCTAATAATAAGTGCTATAGTACAACTAGAACAAAGGAAAGGAACAAATAAAGAAATTGAATTTGTTTTAAAACATCCCGGTTCCAGAGTAACAGGTAAATGAGCAGCGATTTTAGAAAAGGAGAGATGACTTATGTTAATGCCTAGTATTTTTGGAGAAGATTTATTTAATGATGATTTTATGAATGGATTTAAGTTCCCGGATGTAGACAAGGTTCTATATGGTAAGCACGCTTCTAATGTTATGAAAACAGATGTCAGGGAAACGGAAAGCGGTTATGAAGTAGATATTGATTTGCCGGGCTTTAAGAAAGATGAAATCAGTGCCAGCCTTGAAAATGGCTATCTGACCATCAGTGCTTCTAAAGGTCTTGACAAAGATGAAGAAAAGAAAGACGGCAAATATATCCGCAAGGAGCGCTATGCCGGCGCAATGAGCAGAAGCTTCTTTGTTGGTGAAGACCTGACACAGGAAGATATCAAGGCAAAATACGAGGACGGTATCTTAAAACTTTCTGTTCCAAAGAAAGAAAAGGCACCGGTCAAGGGTGATAAGTATATTGCCATTGAAGGATAACCTGTAACTGCAAATTGTGACTGTACAACTTATAAGGCATTTTGATGAAATGTCAAAAATGCTGATAAATAACCCTATATAATAGGTAGAAAGACTCCACAGCCGGAGAAATTCATAGGCTGTGGAGTCTTTTTATTTAATTCAAAACTATCAGGGGCAAAAGCCTAAAATCATTGCGGTTGTCAGGTGCAAAATATAGTGGAAGATTATGAAAAATACGAACAAAAATATGTGATACATGCACAAAAAATAAAAAGAAATACATATAAAAATAGCAATTGCGCACAAAAATAAAATATGATATAATAATGGAAACTAAAAAATAAAAAATAGTTTCCAACAAAAGTACTACACAAAACACAAACGGAGAAGGAGGGAACGATGAAAGAAAGTATACAGGAACAAAAACTGCAGCAGAAGATTTTAGAGGGTACGATAGAAGCCTTTAATCAAAAGGGATTGAAATTCACCATGGATGACCTTGCAGGAATCCTCGGCATGAGCAAGAAAACCATATATACGGTCTTTTCAGACAAGACTTCACTGTTTCTTTCCATGGTTGATTACCTGTTTGATACGATAAAGGAAAGCGAGCGTGCCATATTGGAAAATGAAGCATTGTCCACAGTGGAGAAAATCAGGGCAATTCTCGGTGTTATGCCGGACAGCTATAAAGACATTAATTTTGCGAAGCTGTATCTGCTCAAGGAAAAATATCCTGAAATATACACAAGGGTAGAACAGCGGCTGGAAGGCGGCTGGGAAATGACGATGGGACTGCTGGAACAGGGAATAAAAGAAGGATGTATCCGTCCCGTGAATTTATCCATTTTTAAATTGATGATGGAAGCCGCACTGGAGCAGTTTTTCCAGCGTGATATTTTAGTCAACAGTGGACTTTCCTATACGGAAGGATTAAGCGAAGTGGTTGGCATTTTACTGGACGGAATCGAGAAAAAGGCATAGAAAGGGGCAAGGTTATGGAAGACAAATCAAAAATCATTTACGGCAATGAAATCGGCCGCAAGGCATACAGAAATGCCATTCATTCTAAGAAAAAATTTATCAAAAAATATGGCGATGATACCGGCACAAAATATCCGGTGCGGCTTCGTAAAAATGCGGTGCTTGGCGATACGCTTGGCATTGTCGATGTGCGTGTTGCCAAAAAGCACAGCACAGCCGGAGAGAAAAATCAAACGATACCGTTTGATACGGAAAAAGGCATTATTGTGGGAAATATCCGCATGGGCTTCGGTCATTACCGCATTTCCATGGCGATTGCTTCGGCGGCACATGCAATGGGCTATGTACCGTACTGGATGGATTTGAATTCTTATGAAGATACGACCTGTACAAAGGTTATCCGTGCGCAGAATGATTTATACTCACTGGGGTCAAGATTGTCCCAGAAAAGCCGTCTGTTTAACCGGTTTGTCTGGGAACCGATGAATTACGAGGGCTTTAGAAAGCTTTCTTACAATGCATCAGATCAGAAAAATGCGGAACTGATGGCAGCTGTATTTGCAAATGTGCCAAAAGAAATTCCGGTCATTGCCACACATGTATGGCCGGCGCAGGCGGCGGTGCATGCGGGCATGAAGCGTGTTATCAATGCCGTGCCGGATAATTGGCCAATGGCATTGCATTTGTCAGAGGGCAGTATTCATACGGTGCAGACGCGTTTTGCCTACCAAGGCTACCGTATTTTAAACGGCATGGATAAAAACAAAGTGTTAAATCCAATGCCAAAGGACAGCCTTGTGTATACAGGCCACTACATTGACCATGAGCTGGTGCAGGGAATCGAAGAAGACTGTGCGGCAAGGCGGGCGCGCAAAATGCAGAAAAAACCGATGCGCTTTCTTTTGACGATTGGTGGTGCGGGTGCGCAGAAAGAAATTTTTGCGGAGATTATCCGTTATTTAATACCGCATATCAGGGACGGACGTGCTGCACTGTATGTCAATGTGGGCGATTATAAAAATGTATGGGAGCAGTTAAAGGCAGAAATTCCGCAGATGAAGACACTTTCTTGTGAACATTTTAACAACTGGGAGAATACAAAAAAGTTTGCAGAGGAAGCCCTGACGGGAGAAGTCACGGGAATCCACGGATTCTGGCATGAAAATATATTTGAAGCGGTTTACTGTACCAATCTTTTGATGAGAAGCTGTGATGTGCTGGTTACGAAACCGAGCGAACTGGCATTTTATCCGGTGCCGAAGCTGTTTATCAAGCGTGTCGGTGGACATGAACAGTGGGGTGCAGTCCATTCGGCAGAAATCGGTGACGGTACGCTGGAATGTCGTGACACCGGTCATACACTGCAAATGCTGGAGTTGTTTTTAAATGAAGAAACGCTGTTATTTCAGATGTGTAACTGCATTGAAGCCAATAAAAAAGCAGGCATATATGATGGGGCATACAAGGCGGTGGAACTGGCAGCCGCAGAAAGTAGGTAAGGTATGTTAAGTAAAAGGGAAATGGCTTCTTACGGACTGGGTGCCGTGGGAAAAGACATGGTTTATATGTTTTCGGCAAGTTATATTTTGTATTATTATCAGGATATTTTAGGTGTCAGCGCGATTGCAATGGGCATGATTTTAATGGCGGCGCGCGTGTTTGATGCGTTTAATGACCCGGTTATGGGGGTTATTGTGGCAAAGACAAGGACACGGTTCGGGAAGTTTCGTCCGTGGCTGTTTGTGGGAACGGCGCTCAATGCCATCGTGTTGTATCTGATGTTTGCGGCACCGCCTGCATTGGACGGCGGCGGGCTGGTAGCCTATGCGGCGGTTACATACATTTTATGGGGTGTGACCTATACCATGATGGATATTCCGTACTGGTCCATGATTCCGGCATTTACGCAGGGAGGAAAGGAACGTGAAAATCTTTCCACGCTCGCACGTTCCTGCGCCGGGGTCGGTTCTGCACTTGTAACGGTTATCACTATGCAGTGCGTCTACTTTTTCGGAAACGGCAATGAAAAAACGGGCTTTAAGTGGTTTGCCCTGATTTTATCCGTATTGTTTTTTGTATTCATTCTGATTACCTGTCTGAATATCAAAGAAAAATCAACGGTTGATGTCGATGCGCCGTCCATAAAGCAGATGTTTAAGGCATTACTGCAAAATGACCAGGCAATGACGGTTGTTATTACCATTGTGCTGATTAATACATCGGTATACATTACGTCCAATCTGGTGATTTACTTTTTTAAATATGATTTCGGCGGTGCGGACTGGTACAACGGCTATACGCTGTTTAACACCTTTGGCGGTGCAATACAGATATTGTCGATGATGATTCTGTTTCCGTTACTGCGTAAATTTTTAAATACAATCCGCATTTTTTACGTGAGCTTTGCCATGGCGATAGCAGGATATTTAGTGCTGCTGGTGCTTGTATTTACAACAATGTCCAATGTATTTATACTGTTTATTCCGGCATTTTTCATCTTTGCGGCAAACGGCATGTTACTGGTGCTTACAACAATTTTCCTTGCCAATACCGTGGATTATGGTGAATTAAAAAATAAGCGCAGGGACGAGAGCGTGATTTTTTCTATGCAGACATTTGTTGTAAAATTAGCTTCCGGTGTAG
>OGFG01000497.1_pt1 | contig 46479 bp, 43 predicted proteins | sample 1570761 | NCBI WGS metagenome assembly OGFG01 (sample SAMEA2581938, study PRJEB24529) | metagenome | biome: Human gut stool | place: China | collected 2011
TACACCACAACAATTAATGGCAGATAGAGATATTGAACGAGAAACTATGATAAGATTAGACACTTTAAATGATGTTGTTAAAACAAATTGGGAAAGTAAAACAAAAGATGAAAAGCAAGAATTTATATCTAAATTTATTGAATCGGTTATTCTAATAAAAGATAAAAATAATGAACTTCATATAGAAAAAATTAATTTCAGAAAGAGTTATATAAATAACTTAATGAAGTTTTTAGATAAAGGTATATTAGATGTATTAGTGCCAGTTGAAATAAACGAAAAAGAAGAATTTGTAATTGGTAGTCCTAATATTTCGAATGAACAAGTACAGGAATATTTAGATAGATTAAATGAATTTTATGAAACAAAAATGTATCAACTTTATGAAAAAGTTGATAAAGAAACTGGTGATATTATTGGAGAATTTACACCTAAAAAAGATGAAAAAATTATAAGAATAGTACCTATTTCACCTAATGAAATAAAACCAAAATCAATCATAAACAAAGAAGATATTGAAACGAAATACGGAATTGTTACTTACAATCCTAACAAACCAAATAAGAAAGGAAATGATTAAAATGGAATTAAAATATACAAAAACTGGTGATTATGAATTACCAAATTTAACTTTAAATGATAATAAAAAAGGCGCAATTAATAAATATGGAATGTTAAGACTTGATTATTTAAAAACACATAAAAAAGCACTTTATACTACACTTTTAATGAAAGATGAACTTACTAATCATCTTATTTCAGTAAGTAATGATGCAGAAGATTTATTAAATAACTTGATGAAAAGTTATAAAAAATCAGATGAAAAACTATCTGAAAAAAGGAAAGAAACAAATCAAATCGAATGGGTAAAATTAATGAATAATTATAAAAATATAGCTAAAGAAATCATATTAAATGAATTAATTTATACTGAAAATGTGTGAGTACGTACTCACATATCGTGTCTAGCAAGCACTGAATTTGTACTCCCATACAAATTCCAATATGGGAATTCCCATACCCTTAAATTTTAGAAAGGAGTCTTTAAATTATGAGAATAAGAAATAATAAAGTTAATGTGTTTTTAAGTGATGATGAAAAATTTATTTTAAAAAGAGATTCTTCAAAATTAAAATTATCTCAATCTGAATATATTAGAAATTTAATTATAGGATATAAGATGAAAATTCCAGAAGTCAAAGAAGAACAAAAAACTAAAAAAGATGAATATGTTATTGAAAATATTGTTAAAGCATTAGAAGAAAATATTGAATGCTTAACTAAAGTAAAGAATCGATTTCATTATCTTGGATATTTTGAAGATGAACGAGCAATAGGAACTAAAATTGAATTCTTAAAGATACAAAATAGTATGATAGAAAAATATTTATCATCTATTAGAAACGACAAAGACAATGCCAACTAAGCATTGTCTTTTAAAATTACAAATATTTTCTCATTGTTGCTATTGAAGTTTCTAAATCAGAATATGATGCTTGACCATTATCAGCTCTATGATGTATTTGATTTCTAACATAAGTATGCAAAGAAACTTCATTAGGATATTGCATCCAAGGATACTGCTTTACTTCACTCATAGTCGCAATAAAGAATTGACTATCAAAATCTTTTATTTTTTTGCTTGTAGCATATTTATGGAATAATTCTTCATATAACTCATTATGATATTCCTCCGTTGCCAAACCAAAAGCCAAATAATTTGTTTCATTAGATGATACATATGATAACTTTCTATCACCAATCAAAGATATAGTCTTATCATTCTTTAAAATTATTGTTTTCACATAATCATTATATGATAATTGTTTTACTAAAAGTGATGAGTGTGTAGTAATTATGATTTGAGCATTTTTTGAGATTTTAAGTAAAAAGTCAACAAAATTTTGTTGTATTTTAGGATGTAAATGTAATTCTGGTTCATCAATTAATATAATCATATTTTTCTTGTTTTGTTCAGACATGTGATATGAATAAATTAACGAGAATATCATCTCATACCCTGACCCTAAATTTGATAATGATATTTGCTGGTTATTATCCTTTTTTATTACAAAATTTGCATTCTTAAATGGCTTGTAATTATCAATAAAATCTAATTGCACTCTATAATTACTTATTTTTTCAAATTCATCTATTGCTGTTTCTAGATATTTATTTTCAATTTTTCCTTTTTTTACTTTTTCATTTAAACTCTGATTTAAATCTTCAATATTTTCTGTACCTTTGTTGTACTGAAAATTAAAATCTTCCATAATTCTATCAAATCTAGTAGTATTATAAGTTCCTGTTCTAGTTTGAAATAATCTGTTTCTATCTAAATACAAAATATCAGTATCATTAAATCTTTTACCACTGAACGGGTTATTTACACTTAATCTTAAATCCGGGCTTCCATCTTTAGGTTTTAAAGGATCTGATTTTAAAAATTGCTGATCACATACTACAGAAGTTACAAGATATGAATTACTTCCTTTGTTTCTAGTTTTACCGGTAAAAATAAAACCTTTTGCAAGAAAGTTAGTATTAGGAAACGTACCTTGGACATTAAAATCTTTATCTGAAAAAATTTTAATTTCTGTATTAGTATTAGGATTACTCATATCTGAAATATTAAATGAATCAGCTTTATATTCTAATATAGCAGATGATATTGCATCCAATATCGTTGTTTTCCCACAACCATTTTCACCTACAAAAACTGTTAATCCAGAACCATCATCTTTGCCATTTGGGATATTAAAATCTTTTATTTCATGTTCCTTAGTATCATCAAACAATCTAAAATTTTTAATCGAAAGTTTAGAAATAAACATCAATATCACCTCAATTCAAATTATTTTTTTAATATTTTTTTATCATTCCAAACTTCATTTGTATGTTGAGTAAGAGCCATAACAAAGGCTTCTCTCGTCATATCAATTCTACTAATTACGTTATTAGTTAGGAAACTTATGCCACCTTTGCCACTTCTTAAATCATGTTGTTTAAATATATTATCCATAACTTGTCCAAGATCAGTTGTAATTATTTCATCAACATACTTATCTGGCACTGGAAATGCTGGACTAGTACCCCAACTTTCGTATCCATTTTTGTCTTTTATTACCGCAATATTTATAATTACCCATTTACCTAATAAATTAGTTATTCCTGATTCTATCCCTAAAAAATATTCTACATCTATATTATTTTCTTCGGCATACTTCTTTAAATTATCTACACGGTTCCTAGCACCTTCATAAATTTCATTATTTACTGGTTCTTCACTTACATCTGAAGGAACAGGAATACCTTCAATGTCAAATGTATCAAAATAATTTTTAAACGCTTCTTTAGCTCCTTGTATTTTCCCAGGATTTTTTGTGCCTATTAAAACTTTCATTATTTTACCTCCTTAAATCCATTTCTGCTCCATAACCATAATTGAGTATGAATATCAATTGGTTTATATTTAGTGCCTTTAAAAAGTTCTTGCCATCTATCTATAACTATTTGTTGAACATTACTTGAATTAAATTCATCATCAGTTATCAAACCTAATCTATGAGTTGCTTTACATACGTGAGTATCTGGAGCAACTGTTAAACACTCAATGTTTTTATATCTTCTATCAGTATATTGATAAATAACATACATCCAATAATTACAAATCTTAGTTCCAGATAAATAAGGGAATTTCTTTTTGTTTTCTTTTTGTATAAAGTTTCTAATCTTGTCAACATCATTATCCAATTCATCAAATAGTTTTCGGATATCGCCATCAAACATTTCTACAAACGTATTGCATAATGCTAACCATATTTCAGTTTGTTTTTGCTTTTGTAGAGCAACTTTATATTTAGTTAAAGCATATTGTACTTCTTCAAAACTTTTTTCTAAACATGCTTTAGGATTAAAAACAAATCTTGTTCCTTCATCATTATATGTTTTTAAAGCACTTTCCCATAATGTATAAGAATTTCTTTGATAGTTTAATGCCATTGGTAAAGTGAAATATAAATAATTTTCTAAACTATCTTTTTCAAAATTAGGGTTTGCATCTTCTGGCATTACTTCGCCACCAAGTTCACCATTTTTATACATTGCCATAAGTTTATCTACTTTATCTAATATTACTTTCTTATTCATTGCTACCTCCTAATAAAATTCAAGTTTTAAAACTACTATAATTATACATTAAAATACAATTTTTTTCCATACTCCCCTTGAAAATATCTAGGAAAATGATATAATGAATTTATCAGAGAGATTTAATCAAATCTTATAGTCTTAATTTCGCGTACGTGTATAGTTAAGGCTCCAAAACCCTTGTACTAGGATAAATAATAAAAACATTATTGAATTGATGAAATAACATAAAACGTTTCCCATCTTGAATAATATTTTCAAGATGGGGAACGTTTTTACTTAATAATCCAATTGATGCTTTCTTACAAATACATAACTGGTGAATACTTTATTATAGACATAACAAAATCAATTAAAATAATTACTAAAAAAATATTTAGAACAACAACTTGTACTTTGTGAGGAAATCTAATTGTATATCTTTCTAGTTTTCTTTTTATGAATGGATGTATTTTATCAACAAAAATAACACCAATTATTCCCCATGCTATTGAAAATGCAAGACTTATTCTTCCTTGAAAGTTAAATGGTTCACCAGTATAATCCCACCATCTTAGTCCAAATAAGCTTTCTAGTACAACAGATACAACATATTCAAATATTGTAAATGCAATCATGGAAATAAAAAACTTTCCAAACGAATTTGTTTTTATCTTTTTTAAACATTCTATCAATAATATAGCTCCAAATCCATATATTGGACATACTGGGCCATATAAGAATCCTCTTTTGTTAAATACTCCTAATGTTAATATGCAATATGCTGTTTCTAATATCCACCCCAAAAATGAGTATGTAAAAAAGTATAATAATAGCTTTTGCTTTTCTGATAATTGTTCTGTTTCTACTAATTTCTCTTTGTTCATATATTCCCCCTATAAAGTTTTTCAGTGCTTTTATAGGCACTATTTTAGCATACTTATTTTTTATTTGCAAGTAAAAATTCGAGATTGAAGGCCCGTCCCTCAATCCCGAATTTTTCGTAATCTAATTTTTTATTTTATAACTTCAACATCTATTTTTAAGTCTTCTCCATTGATATTTGTCTCTGTATAATCAGCTCTTTCAGCATCATAAACAATATCCAATGCCAAAGTATCATGTTTAATCAATTCAGCATTTTGTTTGATAACATTTTCAAGCATTTCATTTCCAGAAACATAAAGATTTATTTTATCTAAAACTTCAAAACCTTTGTCTTTTCTCATGTTTTGAACTTTTGATAATACTTCTCTTACATATCCTTCTTCTTTTAGTTCTTGTGTAATATGTGTATCTAATACAACTCCTATTTCGCCTTCACCTGCAAATGCAAATCCATCTTTACCATTCATTGTGATTAGTAAGTTTTCTGAATTCAATGCTATTTGTGTATCATCTATCTCGATGTATTCTACTCCACCGTTTTTTACTGTATTTGCTAAGTCCATTTGATTTTTCTTAGCAATTTCTTGTTTTATTCTAGGTATTAGCTTTCCATATTCTTTTCCTAAAACTGGTAGATTTGGCTTAATTTCAAAGTTTACGTAGTCTGACATTTCTGCTCCTAGTTCAACTTTTTTAACATTTAATTCCTCTTTTACTATATCTGAATAGTATTCAGGTAATGTGTTTACAGATATTAGCATTTCTGATAGTGGTTGTCTATTTTTGATATTTACAGAGTTTCTTGCACTTCTTCCTAGTTTTACTATTGTGTATGCTAAGTCCATTTCTTGTTCTAGTTTTTTGTCTACTGCTGTTTCGTCATATTCTGGCCATAAGCATAAGTGGATGCTTTCTGGTGTTTTTTCGTCTAATCCTACAACTAGATTTTGATAAATTTCTTCTGTCATAAATGGTACAAATGGTGCTGCTACTTTGCATAGTGTTACTAGAACTTTGTATAGTGTTACATATGCTCCAATTTTATCATCTGTCAATTCTTGACTCCAGAATCTTTCTCTGTTTCTACGTACATACCAGTTTGAAAGTTCATCTGTAAAGCTTTCAATTTGAAGTGCTGCACTTGTTATGTCGTATTTATCTAATTTATCATCTACTTCTTTTACTAATGTATTTAATTTTGAAATTATCCATTTATCCATTACATTTGTAACTTTAAAGTCATTGTATTTTAATGGATTGAATTGATCTATTTCTGCATATAGAACGTAGAATGAGTATACATTCCATAATGTGCTTAAAAATCCTCTTTGTGTTTCTTGTACATTGTTTAGTCCAAGTCTTGTTGGTAGCCATGGTGCACTACATGTATAGAAGTGCCATCTTGTTGCATCTGCTCCGACTGAGTCTAATAATACCATTGGGTCTACACCGTTTTTCTTTGATTTTGACATTTTTTGTCCGTGTTCATCTAGAACATGTCCTAAAACTATACAGTTTTCAAATGGTGTTTTTCCAAATAATGCTGTTCCTAATGCTGTTAATGTATAGAACCATCCTCTTGTTTGATCAATAGCTTCTGATATAAATCCTGCTGGGAAGTTGTTGTCAAACATTTCTTTATTTTCGAATGGGTAATGCCATTGTGCAAAAGGCATTGAGCCTGAATCAAACCAACAGTCTATAACTTCTTTTGCTCTTTTCATTTCTTTACCACATTTTGGACATTTTAAATGTACATTATCAATATATGGTTTATGTAATTCTATATCATCTGGACAGTCTATTGCTTTTTCTTTTAATTCTGCAATACTTCCAATACATTCTTGATGTCCACAGTTTTCGTCTTCGCATGTCCAAATTGGAAGTGGTGTTCCCCAATATCTATCTCTTGAAATTCCCCAGTCAATTACATTTTCTAGGAATTTTCCGAATCTTCCTGTTCTAATTGTGTCTGGATACCAGTTTACTTTGTTGTTGTTTGCAACTAATTCATCTCTTAGTTTGCTCATTGCAACAAACCAACTTTCTTTTGGATAGTAAAGTAATGGTGTGTCACATCTCCAACAATGTGGATATGAGTGCATGTGTTTTTCTTTGCTGAATAGTTTATTTTCATCTGCTAACCATTTACAAATATCTTCGTTACAGTCTCTAACAAATCTACCCGCCCATGGTTCTACTTCTGGTACAAATTTTCCTGTTTTATCTACTAAATTTACAAATGTAATTCCATTTTGTTTAGCAACTAAACTGTCATCTTCACCATATGCTGGTGCAATGTGAACAATTCCAGTACCATCTGTTAATGTTACATAATCTCCATGGATTACTTCAAATGCTTTTCCTGCAATTTTTGCAAATGGCATTAATTGTTCATATTTTACTCCTAATAATTCTTCTCCTTTGAATTCTTTTACTATTTCATATGGTGTTTCTCTTAATACTGATTCAATTAAATCTTTTGCTAAAATGTAGTTTTCATATACTGGTTCTTCGTCTGTTCCAATATTTGCTTTTATTTCTGCATATGTGTATGATTTGTTTACACATAATGCTAAGTTTGATGGCAATGTCCATGGAGTTGTTGTCCATGCTAAAATATATGTGTTTGGTTCAATAGCTTCATTTCCTATATTTTGACCATCTAGAACTTTGAATTTTGCAACACATGTTAAGTCTTTAACATCTTTATATCCTTGTGCAACTTCATGTGAAGATAATGCTGTTCCACATCTTGGGCAATATGGCATAACTTTGTGTCCTTCATATAAAAGACCCTTTTTCCATAATTGGCTTAATGCCCACCAAACTGATTCGATATAGTCATTGTGGTATGTTACATATGGATGTTCCATATCAACCCAGTATCCAACTTTGTTTGTCATTTCTTCCCACATATGCACATATGTGAAAACGCTTTCTTTACATTCTTTGACAAATTTTTCAACACCGTATTCTTCAATTTGTTGTTTTCCTGAAATTCCAAGTTTTTTTTCTATTTCAAGTTCAACTGGTAATCCGTGTGTATCCCATCCAGCTTTTCTTATAACTTGATATCCTTTCATAACTTTATATCTTGGTATTATGTCTTTCATAACTCTTGTTTCGATGTGTCCAACATGTGGTTTTCCATTTGCTGTTGGTGGTCCATCATAAAATGTGAAATATCTTTTTCCTTTGTTCATGTCAAAGTTTTTCTTGATTATATCTTTTTTCTTCCAGTTTTCTGCGACTTCTCTTTCCATTCCTACAAAGCCGTCTTTTAGTTCTACTTTTTTGTACATAAAAATTCCTCCTTTATTTTTTGTAAAAATAAAAAGCTACTTCTGTCCTAGTTTTCTAGGACGAAATAGCTTTATTCCGCGGTACCACCTATTTTAATAATGTTTCCGCTTTTATTTTTATTATTTAATCTTTTTTAGATTTATAAATATTTATGCTTTTACATTATTCTCTCATTTATCTTTAACGCCGATTTACGTTTGAACTTACTTCTTTTTTATTTTGTTCAGTTCAAAAACAGTTAGGTGATAACAAAATATTTTTACTTACCAGATTTTCAGCACCCTCTGGCTCTCTTTAAGTTATTTTATATTTCGTGTTGTCCTGACTTTTGTTTTTTTCGATTTGCATATTATTATATCACAATTTTAACAAATTGCAATACTTTTAAAATAAAAAAATAATATATTGGTTTCAGCTATAAAAAAGTTGCTATATAGGTGGTAATATATCAATATTTTTAGTCAAAAACATATCTGGGGTCTACCATTGGGTCTTTGACCTTAAATATTGATATATTACCACCTATATAGCAACTTTTTTTCTTATAATGGTAACCAATATTTTTAAATTTCTTTAAATAACCAATCAATTCCTTTACTATTGATTGTCTTTTTGTTGAATTCTTTTGCTTCTACATTGTCAGCCCATAAATATGCTAAAAATGTTACTAGTAAAAAAGCAAAATCTATTGCCATATTAGCTGTTAATGTTCCAAACAAATATGAATATTCTTGTTTTAATGTTAATGTTTGAATTGTATGTATTACTAAGTCTACCACAAATGCAAATAATGGAATTACTGCAACCATACTTTTCTTTAATTCTTGTGATAAATAAATGAATAATACTGTGACAATAGTTACTAAAAATAATGTTAATAGATTTGTTAAATCAAATACAAACATCTATATTTCCCCCTTTTTTCTTTTGTTTTATTTATATTTATTTTTTATAAAATATATTTATTGTTATTTTATTTTAACTGCAATTTTTTATTTTAATTTTTCTTCTATTAAATCTGCAATTTCTCTTGCCTTTTTCGTAATATATTCTTGGTCTTCTCCTTCAATCATAACTCTTACTAATGGTTCTGTTCCAGAAGGTCTGATTAATACTCTACCATTTCCAGCAAATTCTTTTTCTAATTTTTCTATTGCATTTTTAATTTCATCATCTTTTTCATAATCATATTTTTTATCTGAGCTTACTTTTGCATTTATCAATACTTGTGGATATAATTTTATTATTTCAGTCATTTTTGATGATGTCTCGTTTTCTTCTAATATTGCTTGAATTAACATTAATGATGTTAAAATTCCATCACCTGTTGGATTGTAGTCTAATAAAATTACGTGTCCAGATTGTTCTCCACCTAAGTTGTAACCATCTTTTAGCATTTCTTCTAATACATATCTATCTCCAACTTTTGTTTGAACTAATTCTAATCCATTATCTCTTGCATATTTGTGTAATCCCAAATTACTCATTACTGTTGCAACAATTGTATCTTTTGCTAATTTTCCTTTTTTCCTTAAATAGTTTGATACAATTGCCATTATCATATCACCATCTATTTCATTACCTTTTTCATCTACTGCTAGGCATCTGTCGCCATCACCGTCATATGCAACTCCAAGGCTTAATTTGTTTTCAACTACAAATTTTTTTAATGATTCTAGATGTGTTGAACCACAATTTTCATTTATGTTTATTCCATCTGGATAATTATTTATTATTTTGTATTTTATTCCTAATGCTTTGAATACTTTTTCTGCAACTACTGATGTTGCTCCATTTGCTGTGTCGATTCCTACAACAAAATTGTCTTTATTTATTTTTTCAAAGTTGTCATCAAAATTCTTTCTGAAAAAATATACATATTCATCTAATAAATCTGCTCTGTATTCAGATACACCAATTTTACTGCTTATTGCAGTTAATTCGTCTATTTTTCCAGAGTCCATTACTTCTTCTATTTCTTCTTCAAGACTATCTGGTATTTTCATACCTTTATTGCTAAAATATTTTATTCCATTAAATTCAAATGTATTGTGTGAAGCTGATATTACAACACTTGCATCTGCTTGTAATTTTCTTGTTAAATATGCAACTGCTGGTGTTGGTATAACTCCTAACAATTTTACATTTGCGCCATAACTTAGAAATCCAGCTACCATTGCACTTTCTATTAATGTTCCTGATATTCTTGTATCTCTTCCTATTAATATTGTTGGTGTATGGTCTGTATGTTTTGATAGAACGTATGCTCCTGCTTTTGCTACTTTGTATACTAATTCAGGTGTAAGTTCTGTATTGGCAATTCTTCTTATGCCATCTGTTCCAAAGTACTTTCTCATCTTTAAGTTTCCTCCTATTTTTTTAAATTTTTCAAAAGCATCATCATTTTTTCTTTAAATGTCAAGCTAAATTCTATTGGCTCTTCTACATCTATTCTTTTATTTTGTAATACAAGTTTTGGGTTAGTTGTTGTTAATTCTCTAACCTTTTCATCTCCAATAATTGCACTTATTTCTGCAATTGCATCTGGTATTCTTTTATATATTGTATTTGGTCTATGTACATCGCTTCCTAAAAAGTGTATCATATTGTTCTCATAAAATTTTCTAACAATAAATTCTGCTTTTTTACCATATTGTCCTAATATACTTCCATAGTTTGCTTGCATTAATACACCTTTTTGAATTAAATCATATATTAATTCAGGCTCTTTTTGTACAAATGAATATCTTTCAGGATGAGCCAATACTGGTATTAGTTTATTCTCTTGTAAAGAATATATGACATTGTATAAGTCCATTGGCTCAGCATTTAATGGCATTTCAAATAAAACATAACAACTATTATTTATTGTTGATGCTTTACCATCTATTAATAATTGCATCATATTATTAGATATATAAATTTCATTTCCTAAATATAAGTCTATATCTACTCCTTTTGCATTCAAATTATCACTTATAGCTTTTACCCACATATCTCTTTCTGGTACATCTGTTTCATAATAATTTTCAATGTAATGTGATGTTAATATTATTTCGTCAAATCCTGCTTGTTTTGCTTCTTTTATTAATTCTATTGTTTCTTCTATATTTCTTGCTCCATCATCTATATTTGGTAATATATGTGTATGAAAGTCTATCATTTTTGCTCTCCTCTTTCTTCTGTTCTAGCGTAAATTTTTCTTTTCATTATCTAAATATGAATTAATTTGATTTAATATATCTTTTGACCTATCTAAGTCTACTCCTGAATTATTATTTTTAATAAAACTTGGTTTTTCCATTTTATTTTTTGATTCATCATCATCGTTCACATTAGTTGTATTTGATTTTCTTTGTTCAATTTTCTTTTCTTTGTACATATCGTCATTTTGTTTTAATATATTAGAAGCTTTTTCTTTTATTTCTCTTCTACTTGTTGTTTGATTTAAAGTTGAACCTGTTGCACTATTATAATAATATTTTTCATTATATTTCTTAACAGATATTGGCATTTTGTTTACAACAACACCTGCTAAATGTCCTCCTACATTTTGGATATTTCTTATTATTTTTTCTAGATTTTCTTTTTTAGTTTCTTTATGTGCTGTTACAATAACTGTTGAATCTACTATTCTTGATAGTATGATAGAGTCTGTTACTAATTCACATGGTGTTCCGTCTATTATAATTATATCACATGCTTGTTTTAAATCTTCTAGTAATTTGTTCATTTGTGGTGATACTAATAATTCAGATGGATTTGGTGGTATATTTCCAGCTGTCATTATTAATAAATTTTCTATATCTGTTTTTTGTAAATAATCTGTTACATCTGGTTCTTGTCCATCTTCAACATCCATTCCAGATAAATAGTTTGAAAGACCTGGTCTTGGTGATGCTCCAAATATTGTGTATTGTCTTCCTTTTCTCATATCTGCATCTATTAATATAACTTTATTATCTGCTTGTGCAAATGTTACTGCTAAGTTTGATGCAACCCAACTTTTTCCTTCACTTGGGAATGTTGACGTTATTAATAAAGTTTTTAATTTTTTATTTGCATTCATGAATTGTATGTTTGTTCTTAATGTTCTGAATACTTCTGATACAGGAGATTTTGGGTCTCTTTGTGTTATTAATTCTCTTTTCGTTTTCATTATCTTTTCTTTCCTCCTTTGTTCTTTACAGGTTCAAAGTTATATAGTGGTATTGATGCAAGAACTGGTATTTTGAATTGTTTTTCAACTTCTTCTGCTGATTTTATTGTTGTATCTAGCATGTTTGCTATTAGAACATATCCTATTGCTATTACTAGTCCTACAAATGTAAATATTAGTACGTCTTTTGGGTGGTTTATGTTTGATGGTTCTGTTTCTAGTTCTGCTTTGTCTACAACTTGGACATTGTTGATTTTATATATTTCTTGTACTTTTTGCATAAAAATCTTTGCTACTTCATTTGTTAGTTTTTCTGCTGTTGCTGCATTTTCGTTTGTTACAGATATTTTTATTATTTCTGTGTCTTTTTCTTGTGTTACTGTTATGCTATTTTTTAGTTCTTCTTCACTTATGTCCATTTGTAAGTTTGATATAACTTGGCTTAATACGCTTTTGCTTTGTATTAATAAAGTGTATGTTGATACTAATTTAGAGTTTAATGTTATGTCTGTTGTTGTTATTGTGCTTGATTTTGTTGTTGAACTTTCTGATGTTGCTAATAGTAGTGTTGTTGATGATGTGTATTTTGGTGTTACAAATCCTACTGTGTAGATTACTCCTATTAACATGAATATTAGTATTATTAATATTATTTGTGTTTTTTTGCTCCAAAATAAGCTTAATAGTTCTTTTAAATCGATTTCTTCCATTTTTTTCTCCTTCTATTTTTTTCTTTAAATTGTATGTTGTTATTCTATCATATTGATAGTTTTGTATCAAGTAATTTTGAAAAAAAATATATTTATTTGAATAATTTTTGCTACACTTTTATAAAATATAAAAATAGATTGTCTTAATGTTTATATATAACATTTATGCAATCTATTTTTATTTTTTTCTAACTTTTCTAAATCCTATTATTATATATTTACAAATTTTGCATAACTAAAATTTATAATATCATTTGTTTTAGTATCTGTATATGCTTTTTCTTTATGCATATAATCAACAAGTTCTTTTGTTGTAAATTTTTTAAATTTATTAATTACTCTATCACAAATATTTTTTTCTTTTTCTGATAACTTTATTTTTGATTTATAATTTCCATTTGGCAATATGTGATAACAAACAGAATAATTTTCTTTATCAATTACCTCTTCCTCTACTTTAATTGATGGTAATTTTAAAAGTTCATCATACGCAATTGGTAGAGCTCCCATCTTTTGATGTGTATATACTAATCCTGTTAAGCTTTTTTTACTTTCTTTATAAGCAATTGAATCTATATACCATAATAATTTCATCAATTTTACTTTATATAAATTAGGATATTTTTGAGCAATATAATTTATTATTGTTTCAGTTTTACTTATTTCTAATACTGTATTTCCATTTTCAATATTTTTTTCTGAATAATTTACATATTTTGCTTCGATTTCTTGTGTATTTAAGTAATCTAATGTCTCTTTGTATATTATTGCTTTTATATTATTTTCTATTATTTCATATCTTTGTCCTTTTTTAAAATTTTCTTTGTTGTTCTCTAAATATTCTAATGCTATCAATGCATTTTCATCTATTAATCTCATTATTTTGTCATGTGCTTCGTCTTGAATTTGTTTTGTTTCATATCTTGTTACTGTTACATCTCCTACCCCTAATAATTTTGCCATTTCTAGTTGTGTTATTTTGTATTTATTTCTTATCTGTTTTATTTCCTTTGATGTTAATAATTCTTCTTGTTCTCTATATGAATCTAGACTATTTGTTAGTCCTTCATTCCATAATTCTCCGTTTTGAAAAGTATTTTGGTCTTTATATTTATTGCATCTATAAAATTTTTCTTTATATATAATTTTTTTTCCTTTAATTATAGTCTCTTTTTCTTTTTCAATTAAATCAACCTCGTGTTCTTCTTCACATATAGGGCAAAACATTTTTGTTTTGCATAATATTTTATTCTCCATATGTTCCCCTCCTTATTTATATGGAAATTCTAATTTATATTCTGCATAGTGAAATGACATACACAATATTATTTTTTTATCATAACTTTGTATTTTTATTTTAATATATATCTCCTTATTCTTTATTTCTATTCCAAAAATATAATATGCTCTTGTTTTTTTATTTCTTTCGTCATCACATGTTTCAATATAATTCTGTAATGTTAATTTTTTTAAGTATTCTTTAATATCATTATCATCTATTCCTAATTCAGTTCTACAATCTGATAAATTATATCCGTTCTTTTTTGTCTTTTCTCTCTATTATTATTAATTCTGAATCTTTTTTATCAAGAATATCTTTTAATTCTGTTAAAAATATTTGGACAGCTCCTTTATTTAGTATATATCCATTAGCCACATTAATAACTCCTTTTTTTATTATTGTCCCTCTATGTTTATTATAAACTATCAATTGATAGTTGTCAATATATTTATAAAATATTTACACCAAATCAATTTTTTACTTTTTTGCATCAATTATTAAGTTTAAAATATATAAAAATTGAACCAGCATATTAACTTATATTTAATAATGTTAGTTCAATTTTTTATAAGTTTTATTATTCATCTAATAGTTCATCAATAATATCATTTTTTAATTTTCCTAATACTGTTCTTTTTACCTGTTCTTCTGATAAATAGTCTAAATAGTCTCTAATTCTATCTTTTTCAATTTCAAGTCCCATTTGTTTATTATATTGTTCTATATTGGCTTCAACAAATGACTTTTTTCTATTTACAATTCTTTTCACTTCATCTTGATGTCCACTATTATATATTTCTTCTAGATTTAATTCATTGACATTTTTTAAAAATTTTTTATATTGAGTATCTTCTATATTTCTTTCTATTTTTATATTATAATATGGAATCTCATATGAAAAAATTCTAAATTCTTCTACGCCCTCTTCATATGGATATAAATTGTTGTTTAATGTAAAGCTATTGGAACTTTTTAATTTATTGCACGTATCACAAGAAGGAATGAAATTAGAAATTGATAAGGCAAACATTGGGTATATAGTTTTAGGATAAAAGTGGTCAATATCTGGCCTTGTAATTTTTTTATTATCTGCAATTGTTGTTTGTATATATTGTCTATTACAATATGGACAAACCTTAACTCCAAGTGAATTTAAAATTTCATAAGCAAGTCCCGTTTTTTTATTTGAAATAATTTTATCATAATTGAATATATCTCTTAATATATAATTCATTAATTTCTGTTCATTTGTTTTTTCGTTAGATATCTCTTTTGGAAATATCTCTGGATACTCACTTAAATATGTTCTATATAGTTTTACTATTTCTTTTAACTTTCCTTTTATTAATAAATCTATATCATTTTCTATTTTGTCTTTTATAAATTCATTTGCTTTTTGAATAAATTGTTCTTTGTTCTCGATTGTTATTTTATGTTTTTCCATAATTTTTTGTATATATTTAATATCAACTTCTTTTATTACAATTTTTTGTTTTATAATATTTCCATATTCTTCTACTTTATCATTTTTTAGTGGTTGTATTTTTATCATATTTTTTTATCATCTCTTCTATATTTTTTCTTATTATGTCTTCTCCAATTTGGTTAATTACTTTAATATCATCTCTATTTACTTCATTATTTTTTACTCTCTTTACTATTTCTTTTATTTTTTCTTCTGAAAATTTTCCAATGGTATCTTCCATAAAATAATTATCAATTAATAAATTAATTATATTTCCAGCAAATGTTTCATTTTCTTGTTCTTTTTCCAACATAATAACACTTGAATTATTTAAATCTGATAGTACATATGGTGAATTTGATGTAAATATAATTTGAACATTTTTTTCTTTATAATATGTATTAAAAAATTCAACTATAAAATATATATATTTTCTTTGCCACTCTGGATGAAAATATAATTCTGGCTCGTCCATTAGTATTAGTACATTTTTTTGTTTTTTAATTTTATCTAGAACATCATAAAAACTTGAATACAAATTTAAAAGAGCCTGCTGTCCAGAGCTTAAACCTTTAAATTCCATATTAAACATTTCTAAAAAATTAATGTCTGAATTTAATATTTTATATAATTTTTTCATCTCTTCATTTGGAACTGAAATTATCGGTATTATTTGACGAAGTACTTTACTGCTTTTCATTTTTTCTTTTTCATATGGTCTAATTGCTTCTACCATTATTTTGGCATTTCTTATTATATTGTTTAAGTTTGTTAGTGTTCGTTCATATTTTTTACAAATTTCTTGTGAAAATTTCGTAAATTCTTTTAAAATATCTGTAATTGAATCTTCACTATCAATACTTTTTTCATAAATTGTTTTAATTTTATCTATTTCTATATTTTTTATTACAGATATAACTTGGTAAATCATCTCTATTGCTCTATTTTGCTTTACTTTTTCTTCTATCTCATTATTTATTAAATTAATTATGTCATTATTATTTATTTTATTATATAGTTCTTCAAAAAATTTATCTATTAGAATGAAATATGCTGTGTATAAAACTGTCTTTCTTTTATTTTTATATGATCTTAACATTTCTTTTTCTATTTCTTCGTATATTTCTTTTTCTTTTTGAGTTACTGAATAGTTTAGTTTTTTTATATAATTATTACTTTTTTTTATTGGATTATTTTTTCTATAATATCTTAATTTATCTAGTGAAGAAGTGAATATTCCTAATGTTTGATAACATTTAAAATATAGAGAAATATTTTCTACTTTTAATATAGAATTATTTTGTGCTAAAAATTTAATATTTCTTTCTGTTATTTTATTTTTTATTTCTCTATTAGTTCTATTATCAATAAATCTTTGATCAACAAATTCTTGATTTATATATATTCTATTTAGTTCAATGTTTGGTTCTATGTATTCTTTATTAATAGCTTCTTCTATTGATATATTAAAAAATTTATTTTTTATAATACTACTGCTTATTTGTTTGTTTCTTAAATTTACTATATTAGAAAAGAAAATAATGCTTGTATTTTTTAATATATCTTTACATACACTCTCTTTAATTGTTTGATTTTCAAATGTTATTAATTTAAAATTATGTTTTGTTTTTTTATTTATTAGGCCTTCTTTTGCATAGACATAAATTTCATTGTTTTTTATAAATCCTACTATAAAGTTATATTGTCCAAAGGGTCCGACACATAAAATTCTTGTTATCATATCTAATAGTGTGGTTTTTCCAGAACCATTTCTTCCTATAATGGCTGTTATATTAGAAATATTATTTGCATTTATGTTGTAAAAATTTTGTATATAATTTTTGTTTTCTTCTATTTGCAGATTTTTATTAATGTATTTGAGTTTGTATTTTGAACTAAAATTAAAATCTTTACCTATAATTTTTTCTTCGTCGTTTTGATATATATTATTGTCTTTTTCTAGTCTGAAATAGCATAGTTCTATATTTTCTTCCATTAAAAATCGCTCCTTGTTGTAGTTATAATACACTCTTTTAAAAATTTTGTCAAATTTTGGAAAAAATAAATAAATTATTATATAAATAAAAATAGCTCAAAATATAATATTTGGGGCTATTTTTATTTATATAATAATTTATGTTTGTTTTTGTTAATAAAACTCTAACTGTTGGCTTTTAGCCATAAATCTTTTGTTTATAATAATCTGAGTTCATTTAAATAATCTTTTATACTATATTTTCAATATTATAAAATATCTTCTTAATTATTAAATTATTTATTTTTTAACGGACACACTTTTAAACAATTTTTACAATTAATACATTTTCCACTGTTTATTTTAGGATAATAAAATCCCAATTTGTCTTCAACCATTTTAATTGCTTTTTTTGGACATATTTGTTCACAAGCAAAACATCCGCAACATTCTTCTTTATCCTCATATAATTTTGGAATTTCTTTCATCTTAATTACCTCTTTTAAATTTTTTTAAAATTTCCATTAAATTAATTTTATCGGCTATATTTATAATCCAAACTTTAATTTTTGCACTAATTTTATTATTTCCTATATATCTCTGTGCTTCTAAATATCCTCTACTAATATATATTTGTGTAAATTCATCATAATTAATAGGCTTTGGTGTTGGTCTTTTCATATTTGGTATATTAAATTTCTTTAAATTAACTTCTTTAATATAGAAATCTTCTCTTACACTATTTAACCATAACTTCCCTTTTTCAGTATTACATATAATTAGTGAATTCGAAATATTTTTATTTTCTCCCCAAGCATCAGCTATCGTTATATCTGCATTTCTCTTTTCACATGCAAATCTACATTTATAACATGATGGTCTTAAAATTAAATTTGCATGATATGCTGAATAAAACCAATCATATCTTGTAGTAGATGCATGATATCTTTTTCCATTTTCAAATTTCACTGTCATATCTTGAAGCTTTCCAGGTCTTGATTTACTTCTAAAATTGCAAATAATTGCTTTACTTCTATAATCTTTTTCTAATTTTTTTATATAATCATTAAAAAAATTATTACTTCCTACGCCGTGACAAATAATTTCAATTGTATAGAAATTGTTTAGTTCTATTTTTTTTATATTTAGATATGAATATATTGCTGCTATTTGGCATGGTGTTCCTGAAAACACAACTTTTTCATTATTTTTTAAGTTTTTTTCAATTTTTTTATAACTATCATTTATATTTGATTGAATGTATTTTGAACCTCTCATTTTATTTCTTTCTTTTTCTGTGTTAGCATCAATATGATATACTTTTAAATTTTCATCCATAATACATCCATATATTTTATAATTTTCTTTTAATTTTATATTAGTTAATATTGAGAACGCTCCACCAGATGAACTGTTCCTTACTATTTCATTATCTTTACTAATTGCTAAATATGACTTTATCATTATACTTTTTCCTCTTTTTTCTTAGATACTTTTCTTTTTATCCATTGAAATACCATTAATATAAACATATTGTTAGTTACAAAAAAATATATTATTGATATTATTATTGCTACTATACACTTATATATATTATTATAATCGTATAACAATAATATAATTACAAATACGCAAATTGTTATTAATAAATACTTATAATTTTCATCTAATTTAATGTATTTATCACTATTATTTTTTCTTATTAAGACTAATACTATATTAGAAATTAATGTTCCTATTAATACCCCATACATTCCTAGAAAAAACACTAATGAAATATTCAGTATTACATTAATTCCTGCTGCAATTAATGTAGATTTTGCTATCTTTCTTGTATCTTTATTTGCAATAAGTATTCCTGAATAAAAATTAGCGATACAATTCAAAAGTTGTGCTATTAATAAAATCGGTATATACTCAAAAGCTCTTATATAATCACCTTTGATTAAAACTTTAAATAATAGTGGCATAACAGCTAATAATCCTAATACAGCGCCTATTATAAATCTTTGAGTAAATTTATATAATTCTTGGTAATACTCTTTTATTTTTTCTTGATTTTCTTTACTGCTTTCATATACTCTTGAAGCAGACTCATTCCATGCTGTCATAAAAAAATGGTATATTACTTCAATCATTGATGGGAATTTATGTGCAATAGAATAAATTCCATTTTCAGAATTTCCTAAGACTCCTTTTACAACTATTCTATCTGCCATTCCTACAATTGTTGTTCCAACACTATCCGGAACTAGTGGCAATGAATATTTAACTAAATCTTTTGCCATTTTAAAGTTCTCTTTTCTAATAGATATATATTCCCATAATTTAAAATGAATAAAAATAGCAATACTTATACCAAAAGATGTTATTATGGTCGCAAATAATAATCCATTAATTCCCAAATTTAACTTTGCTACTGAAATATAACTTAATAATACTTGCAAAGCATTTTTTATTCCAGAGTATAGTGCATAAAATTTCAATTGTCCAATTCCTCTAAGTAAAGAAATTGAAAACAAATATAAAATTCCGGAAATAACATATAAAGTTAATATAGGAATATAATTTATTTTGCTTATCCAAAATATAATTATTGAAATAACAAAATAGATTATTTCACATATGATTGTTAATATGATTGAACATGAAATTACATTTTTTACTTTTTTATTATCATCTTTTTGTTTCGCTTCAATTAAAAATCTAAACAATGATTCATATAATGATAATGACACTACTGGTGTAAGAAATGTTGAAATTGTAATAATAAAATCATATATACCATAATCACTTGTAGTTAATATACTTGTGTATAAAGGCAATAGTAAAAAAGAGATTAGTTTAGCACCTAAATTTCCAAATGCTATTAAAGCTGTATTAATTAAAAGTCTTTTTGTTTCTTTTTTATTATTCATTTTCTTTCCCTTTCATAATGTCTGTTAAGTATTTTAAACCTACTTGTCGTAATTCATCGATTTTTTTATTTGTTTTTGTATAATCAAATTTTTCGGTTAATTTATTATTTTTTATAATATGTTCTTCTGAGCATAAATCAATCAACAAGTCATATATTCGATTATTAATTTTTCCTCCAATAAGTTGTATATCAGAATAAAAATCCTTTTCAAAAATCAGAGAGAATGCTGTTCCATGAAAAGAATTGGTAAATATACATTTGGCATATTTTATCCAAGATAAAAATTTTTCCGGTGAATTATTTAAAATAAATTCTATACTCTTTTTATTAGAAATCAATTTTAAATTATTTTCTTTTGCATATCTTTCTGCATTTTTCATAACATTAATATCATCTTGAATTAAATACACCAATATATAGTCTTGTTTGATAATTCTTTTTGGAATTATTTCTTCCCATTCGTTTTTATTCAATAAAAAAACCGGATCTGGTACAACTCTAATTTCTTTATCTATAAAATCAAATTGTCTTAATGAGTTATTCTCTCTAATTGATATCATATCAAAAGAATTTAGTATTTTATGCAATTTTTTTCTTTCATCCTCTTTAAATTCATATATTCCAATACTTGCTGCATAAGAAATTTTAACTTTATCTTTATTAGCAAAATTCAAAAAATAGTTATAGTCATTTCCAGAACAAGACAAGTTCCATACTTGATCACTCCCTGTTATAAAAATGTCATATACATCATTTGATTTATTTATTGTATCTGAGGTATATGAATCAGACAAATTCAAATACTTTTGTCTAAATTTTGTAAACCCTTTATTTTTTATTTTATAATAAATATTTTTAAAAACACTTTTTATAGAATTATTTTTTATTTTTTCAACAAATATCCCATTATCATAATCAATTATTTCAACATTATCTACTTGTGATATTTGTAAAAGTTTATGTTGCAAAGCATATGCTTGAAGAACAGCTCCTAAATTATTAGCTTTATGATATGTTAAAATTCCTATCTTTTTCATTAATCATTTATCTCCTTTTTATCGTTTATATTCAATCCCAATATAATTGCCATTGCTATTGATATTGGATTGACAAAAGCTGATTCTGCAATACTTGAAATAATTAAATATCCTAAGCAAATCATCTTTGCTTGGTATACTCCTTTATTCTGTTTTGAATAATTTTTTTGAATATCAACATAAATTTTATAAATAATAAAAATATATGATATTAAACCTAAGTATCCAAATTGTCCCAAAATCATTGGCCAAAATGTATCTGATACAAATATTGCATTTTCTTCCATTAGACCATAAACATTATTTAATTTATAAATTTTATATACCTCTGAATAATTCTGAACTGAAAAGTATGATGCATACGTTCCAAACCCTGTTCCTAAAGGGAAATAATCATTTGCAATTTTTATTGAGGTATTTAACAACATTCCTCTTGCTGAACTATCATTTTCAAAATAAAAAATTATTGTTGAATATGCAACAGCAATACATAGCATCCCTATAATTCCTAATTTGCTAAACGAAATTCTTTTTCCTGTTAAGTCAGTATAAAGAATAATTCCTATGCATAAAATAATAGCTCCAAAAGCCTTAAATCGTAACGTAGTCATTATTAAGCAAATAGAAATTATTATGTCTATTGATGTTAATTTTTTTCCACACATTAGTAATATCGCAATAAATAATGTAGAATAAATCGTTAACCCTGTTGGATGTCCAAAAAATAATTGATTAGATTTTATTCCAAATCTCATATATGAACTTGGAAAAATATTAAAAATATAATTTAAAATTGTCAAAATCGCTAAAATATATACAATAAAATCTATTGCAAAAATTATTTTATTTTTATTTTCAATTAATATTTTATAGTTGATAATATTTCTACTCAAATAAAAAACTAAGAAAAACTTAAACATAACTAAAAAATCAGAAAAAATATACTGTAATGTTTGATAATGGTTTTTAATATTAGAGTAAAAACCTATTATAATTATTATTAAAAAAGCTAAAAATATTGAAACATTTTTTTTATTATATCTAATTTTTTTAGTTTTTATAGTTTTTAAAATAAAATATATAATACCAAATAAAGCTAAAACTTCGTCAAAATATTGAAACGCAGGTATAAACTTTTGGATTAATGTTTGAAAAACTAACAAATATATTAGTATAATAAAACCTGCACAACTGTTTTTTTTTGTAATCATATGTATTTCCCCTTAACCATTAATTATTTCTAGAAATTCTTCTACATTTTTTTCAATACTATATTTTTTAGACATATTTAATAAATATTCTGAATATTTATTAAAGTATGATTTATCTTGCTTTAATAAATATTTAATTTTATTTATTAAATCTATGTCATCATCTTGATTTGCCAGTAATTCAGAATAATTTTCATGTAAAAATTCTACTGCTGCTCCACTTCCAAAAGTTGAAATAATCGGACATCCAAAAGAAGCTGCTTCGTTTATTACTAGTCCCCAACATTCTTTTCTTGAAGGTAGTAATAATAATTTACAATTTTCATATTCTAAATATAACTTTTGTTTATCTAAAAATGAAATGATTTCTATATTTCTTAATCCCATTTCATTCGCTTTTTTTCTTAAAATTTCACTTCTATTTCCTGCTCCTATAAATAAAAATGTAATATTATCTAAAACTCTTGCACAATTCAATGCAATATCAAGTCCTTTATATTCGTAATATTGTCCTACAACCAAAACTTTATTATTAATATTTCTTTGTTTCAATCTAGCATTTTGCTTTAATTCCATTGCAGTTAAAGAACTGAAATGATAAGGTTTTATATTAGCTTTTGGCAAAATTTTTCGTAATTTTTTAGTTGCTACTTCACCAGCAACCAAGTATTTATCTGCACCATTTAATATAAATTTTTTTATTTTATTCTTTATACTTTTCCCTTCAAAAGAATAGTCTCCATCTATATTCAGTATATATTTTATTCTGAATAGTCTCATTATCATAATTGCAAAAATCTGTATTGGACTATTGTAACATCCAATAATAATTTTATCATACTTTTTAGAAAAAATATATTTTAATATTTTTAGATCAAATCCAAATTCATTATGAATTTTTATTCCTTTAAGATATTCTTTATCAAACTTATATGAATTAACGCTTTTTGTCCATATTTCATTTCTATTAAAAGACTTTTCCCTTTCATACAGAATTGTTAATTCACATTTTTGAGATAGTTGATTAAAGAATTCTGTCCTATATGGCACTTCGATGTTAGTAATATATAAAACTTTTTTCATATTTTCATTTCTCCATTTGTTTTTTTATGTCTTCGTCTACAATCTCTTCTCCACTTTTATTTTTTAGTTGTTCCATTGATTCTTGGCTTAAACCGTTATTTATTTTTGCACACATATCACAAGTTGAACATTTGTCTAATTCTTCTTTTGTTATTTTTCCATCCCTAAAATCTCTAACAATTTTGTTTTCATACATTGAATATTTTTCTTTTTTCCAAAATCTGAAAAACTTATGTTTTATTACCCAAAATGTAGGTTTCCAAATGTATTTATGCATTGCAGGAGATACTGATCCAATCATCCAACAATTTCTATCACAATGTCTAACTTTATTTCTTACTATTTCTGCTTGTTCTGAATTCCATAATTCTTCCCAACTCTGTTTATTAAGATTCCCCATTACTTCTTTATCTTTTGTTCCATTACATGGCATTACATCTCCATATGGATCTATAAAAAAAGTATCAAAACTCATATCGCAAGGTAGTAATCTTTTTTGTCCAAAAATGTAATTAATTAATCCATGATTAAAATATGCTCTAAACCATTTTTTAGGTGAGTTTGACTCTAATAGTTTATTTATTAATTTTTCAAATTCCTTTCCGACCATCAATCTATCTTTTATAATATTTTTTGCTTCAACAAAATAAAAACTGTTATGTAAAGATGCTGTTGCAAATTCCATTCCCATCTCATTTGATTTTTCATATAACTTAACTAAGTCTTTTGCATTTGCATCTTGTACAGTCATCCCAAATCCTACATCTGGATGCTTCATTTCAACCAATTTTTTTAATGTTGAATATCCTCTATTATATCCATCTTGCAATCCTCTAATTGCATTATTAGTTTCTTCTAACCCCTCAATAGAAATTCTTATACCTATATTAGGAAATCTCTCTGCTAATGCTATAATTCTATCGGTAAAGAATCCATTTGTAGAGATTACTATTCTATCTGATTTTTTATAAAGCTCTTCTACTATTTCTGGTAAATCTTCTCTTATAAAAGGTTCTCCTCCTGTAATATTAGTAAAATACATTTTAGGTAATTTTTTGATTGTCTCAATACTTATTTCTTCTTCTGGCTTTGATGGAGCCTTATACCTATTGCACATTGTGCACCTCGCATTACATCTATATGTAACAATTACAGTTCCATTTAATTTTTTTTCAATCATTTTTCATTCTCCTTTATTATTCAAAGTTAATTATTTTATTTATCTTGATACTAATTTTATTTGGTATGTTAATATTAAATTTGTCAAAAATATATTTTCTAATTTCTTCTATAATATAACAAATTAAATAAATAATTACTGGCAATCCTACTATACATAAAAGCAATATCCAGAACTGATTTTCGTATAATTTTTTAAAATCAATAATATTATTCCATAAAAGATTTTGAAAATTGTAATTATCATGTATTAAATATACTGCTAGTGAATTTGAAGCTAGTGACAATATAATTTTATTATATCTCAATTTAATTTCTTTAAATCTTTCAAATATAGCAAATGCATTTATTAACATTGGAATACTATTAATACTACTAAAATGAGTAATTCCTTTTAATGCAATTGTATTTTTGCTTGATAAGTATCCCATTAATATAACTATCACCATTAAAAATATATTATTAAATAATATAATATACCAAAAGTTTTTTTTATTTTTAAATATTTTAATATCATAAGTTTTTATATATGCTCCAACTGAATATATCCAACAAAAAAATAATGTTTCATTATAAAATCCCTTTTTTATTAGTATCATTGGCAGAGATAATATTACAAACCAGATAGTTATTAATTTCTTGTTTTTGTCCTGATTATTACTTTTAATAATCTTATTAATAAATGGTGAAATTAAGTACGTAGCAAAATATGATGTCATAAACCAATAGCTATTATTTGATATAGGAATAAATGCATTTATAATATTATTAATTGAAATTTCTTTTTTCATAATAACTATAAAAAAAACCTCAATACCAACTGAGTAGAAAAAAATTTCCAACCATAATTTTAATAATTTATTTATCTTGAATTTCGAATCCACCATATAGTAACCAGAAATTAAAATAAACAAAATTACTCCTATCTTACCGCCATATAATACAAAACTTACAATAATTTTTTTTATTCCATAATCATTATAATAAATTAAATTGCTGTGTAATATCATGTGATGTGCTATTATCATTATCATTGATATTATTCGTAATAATTCAAAATTTGATTCTCTTTTTTTTTCATTTTTCATAATTTTCCTACATTTCTAAATATTTTTTTGCAATTGAATCCCAACTATATACCTCTTCCGCTATTCTTCTTGATTTTATTGCATATTCTTTTCTTTTTTCTTCGTTAAAAATAATATTATTCATGATACTATCAAATGATTTTTCATCTTCATAAAATAAAATTACATCATTTAATTTGTCATCAACTTCCAATATTGCTTTTCTATTCATTATAACTGGTAATCCTGATGCCATAGCTTCTAATATAACTAAACTAAAAGCTTCTGCTGTTGATGGAAAAATAAAAGCTTTAGCCTCATTATAATATTTACTCAATTCTTTTCCAGGCTTTATTTCTCCAATATATTCAACTTGATTTTGTAAACTATTTTTAATTACATACTCATCTAATAACTCTTTATATTCTTGGTCAATAATTCCACCAGCATATTTATATTTGATATTTTTATATTTTTTCATAAATGGTGCTAACATTTGAATAGCTGTCATTTGATTTTTTCTGTCGCATATAGAACCAGACTGAAAAAATATTATTTTATTATTATTTTTGCTATTTGGCTTATAAATTTCAATATTGACTCCATTATCAATTCTAACTATTTTTTCAGGACTTATTTTAAGTTTCTCAATACAATGTTGCTTTGTTATATTATTTAACACAAATATTTTATCAGCTTTTTTTAAGCAATAAACTTCTTGAAAGTATCTTTTTTTTATTGTATCTTGAATTTTTTCCCATTTTTCATTCCAAATATAACTATGTACCGTATATATTGTCTTTATCTTTTTTCTGTTTTTTTCTGAAACTAGTTTACAAAAGAAAAACATATTATATTGATTATGAAAGTGAATAATCAATTCATCATCTGATTCTTTTATTTCTTTCTTTAAAGATTTAGCCAAACTAATTGAATATGCAATTCTTTTTAACTTATGCATTATTCCTAATCCAACATCTTTTTTTCTAAAAATTTTAGGCACATAAACTTCCTTTATTTTTAAATTTGTTTCTTTTCTCTCTTCATCTTTAATATCAAATATTTCATAATTAATTTTTTCTTTTTCAAATACTTTGCTTATTTCTTCAACAACTATTTCAGTGGCCGCTCCCATTTTGGCTGGTATTGATGTATAACCTGTTCCTACTTCAATGATTTTCATTTTTATTAATTCTCCTTATATAAATTTATTATTTTTTTCAAATAGCTATCTATGGTTTCGTTTTTTATATGTTCACAATTTTTTGTATATTCTTCTAATTTTTGTTTGTTATTCCATAATTCCAAAATTTTATTTTTTAAGTCATCACTATTTTTAGCTTCAAAAACTTCTCCTGTTTTACCTATATCTATTAATTCTGGAATTCCTCCCATATTGGAACCAATTACAGGTGTTCCATACATTTGTGATTCAATTACAGAAAATGGGCAATTTTCATACCATTCAGATGGGTATATACTAATCCTAGCTTTTGAAATCAACTCAATTAATTCTTCACCACTTTTAAAACCTACAAACTTAATATTTTCGTATTTTGAAAATTCATTTTCTAATGGTCCATAACCTGCAAAAATGAATTTTATATTAGGCAATTGTTTTACAACCTTTAACAGTGTTTTAGTACCTTTGTCTTTGCAAAACTTTCCAAAATTTATAATATAATCTTCTTTTTCATATTTTTTCATTTTTAAATTATCAATAAAGTTATGAATAACAACTGTTTTATTTTTAAATTCATTTTGAGTATCTAACTTATTCTTTAAAAATTCACTTGGACATATTATCTTATCAACATTTTTATAAATATTGTTTTTATGCCAATATATAGAATCAATTGTTCCAATTAAACTTTTTAGTTTTGAATTTTTTAGACATTTAGTTTTATAGCAATTCCAATAATTTCCATTTAAACATTTTTCACAAACTTTTATATCATTATCAAATAATCCGTGACTTGGGCATACTAGTTGGTAGTCATGTGCTACATAAAATAGCTTAACATCTTTATGTTTTTTTTTGTATTTTTTAATAGCTACAATTATTGATGGTGTTAGATGATATTCAATATTATTTAATATAATTAAATCTGGATTATATAATTTTAATAACTTCCACATTTTTTTCTTTGCATTTGTTGAATAAATCAAGCTAAAAACATTGATAATATTTTTCAAACTATTTTTACTCAAATCATATTCTTTTGCATATAGGTTCCAATTATTCTTTAAAATGTTTTTTTTATTTTCTACTCCAAAGTATTGAACCTCATGTCCTTTTTTTTCTAAGTTTTTTCCTAGTTTTATAACATAAGTTTCTGCTCCACCTTTGGGATAAAGAAATTTATTTACCAATAATATTTTCATACTTCCCTCTTTTTATATTTTTGTAATTGTCATTTTATGACATTCATATATCTAATGGCACATATCAGTTTCTTCTATACCAATTCAAAATTTTTTTACAAGTAAAATTCTCATCTTTCTATTTCCTCATATATTTTCATAGTTTTTTCCACAACATCATTCCAAGAATATTTATTTAAAACAAATTCTTGAATTTTATTTTGTTCATACCTATTTTTTCCATCCAGTTCTTCTTTTAATTTTTGTGATAAATTTTTAGTATTACCAGTTTCAAATTTTGTTCCATACTTTTCTGTAACTTGTACATTTTCATCTATATCACTTACTAATATATTACATCCATAACTCATTGCTTCCAATAATGATATAGGCATTCCTTCAATATGACTTGGTAAACAGTACAAATATGCATTACTATATAGTTCGTCCAATTCTTCTCCTTGTACAAAACCTGTCATAATTATATTTTTATTATTTTTAACTTTTTCTTTTATATGTTTCAAATAATCATTAGTGTGGCTTGCCCCTCCGGCAATTATTAATTTTTTATCCGTATTAACTTTTTCATAAGCATCTATTAAATCATCAAGCCCTTTTTCAGGCACTATCCTTGCTAAAAATAATATATAATCATCTTTATCTAAGTTATATTTACTTTTTATTATATTTGCTTTCCTATTTGTTGGCTTTTCTATTCCATTTGGTATAAACACTGTTTCTCTATTATAAGTTTTTTTAAAATATTTTTTTACATTTTCAGATAGCACTATTATTTCATCAGCATATTTTGCAGCACATTTTTCGCCAAATTTTATATATTTGGTTGCAAATCCTCCCCATTTGCTTCGTTGCCAGTCTAAGCCGTGTATCGTAACGACAACTTTTTTATGAAATAAATGTGGTATCCATAGCATTGCGCATGATCCCTCTGCATGATAATGAAGTATATCATAATTTCCAAATAAGACTCTTATGCTTGCAAAAAAACTATATATAAAAGCATCTAATCCTTTTTTATTTATAGTAGGTATATTTATAATTTTTACCCCTTTATATTCTTTTATTTTTTTATTCTCTTTATCTACATTTTTATTTTGAACATTTTTTCCTTTTCTATTGTATACATGAACTTCGTTTCCTAATTGTACTAATCTAGTTGAAAGTTCTTCTACTACAATTTCTACTCCACCTTCTCTACTAGGCATTCTCTTATGTCCGTATCATTGCAATTTTCATTTATTTCCTCCTATTATGTACATGAACATAACTAAATTCTGTTATTTAAAAGTACCTGTCGTATATTGGTTAAATTGCTCCTTCTTTTTTTACAACATTTAAAACTGTTTTTCCTAACAATTTTAAATCAATCTTCAAATTCTTATTTTGAATATAATTATAATCCATCTTCAATCTATCATCAAAAGTAACATCACTTCTACCAGCAATCTGCCAATATCCAGTAACACCTGGTCTAGCTTGAACAATGCAATCATAATAATCACCCATATCCTCTTTTTCTCTTGGCAAGTAAGGCCTAGGTCCTACCAAGCTCATATCACCTTTTAGAACATTAATAAATTGAGGAAATTCATCCAAACTAGTCTTTCTTATAAACTCTCCTACTTTGGTAACTCTTGGGTCATTTTTCAACTTTTTATACTTTTTATACTCTATTCTTGCTTCTTCATTTTCTTCTAAATATTTTTTTAATTTTTCATCTGCACCTATTACCATTGACCTATATTTATACATTCTAAAAGTTTTTCCATTTTTGCCAATTCTTAATTGTTCATAAAATATCGGTCCATCATTTTCATGTAAAACTATTCTAGCTATGTATATTATAATTGTTAATGGTATTAATGCAATTGTTCCTATTAAACCACCACAAATATCTATTATTCTTTTTACTATGTTTTCAATCTTTATTTTAACTTTATTATTTTTTATTGTGGTATTAACTGGTCTTTTATTATCTACAACATCATTATCTAATGTTATGTTGTAGTCATTTACTCCATTTACGTCCACTTCAAATCCCCCTATTAAGCTTATTTTCAAACAATAAGTTTACTCTATTTTTAATTATATAATACTTTAAATAAAAAAGCAATTATTTAAAACACTTTTTTACTTTTTTCCATTTTTTTTGCACGAGTAATAGGCAGCAATATCCCATGCACTAACAGTATCAGTTAGTGTTATAGTAAATATCCCTGCCTTAATAAAGTTTATATATATGTACTTTTATAATCCTTTAAACTACCTGTGTGTGTGTGTGTGTGTGTGTGTGTGTGTGTAGTATTTCAACATTTTCAGTCATCTTTATTTTCATCCCTTTTATTTTTATTTCTTATACTATACATAGTATAAGAAATTTGTCTATTTTTGTCAATACCTTTATTTATTTTGTATATAACTTTTAGTATACGTCATTTTTATCAATTTTTTTATAAGTAAAAAAATTCCTATTCCAAACAGTACCCCTAATGTATCAATACATACATCTTTTGGTGATGCAGTTCTTCCACCCGAAAACATTTGGTGAAATTCATCTGATACTGCATATAAAAAACAAGAAAATAATGTTATTTCAATTTGACTTTTAAATTTAAAATTTTTATATGTATTAACAAACCCTAATATATTTATTCCCAATATAGCATATATTGAAAAATGTGCTAATTTTCTAACAACAAATTGGCAATTTTCTATTACCTCTTCTTTTTCTTCTTCATTCAAATCATTTGTAATTCCAGTAATTTCAACTATCTTTCTTACAAATCCTCTACTTGTTAATCCAGATTTTTCTCCATTTTGACTAGAAAATATAAATATTATTATACATGTTATTATTGTTAAAATTCCAAATAGAATTCTTTTTATTTTTAAGTCCATATTTTTCTCCTTTAAATGTAATGCTTAAAAAAGCTCCATATATAAAATATGGAGTGTTTTTAATTTTATTTTGTATATCCTGTTTTCTTTACAATGTTTGCACTTATTGATTTTACAGTGTCTGATGGTGTATAGTCTTCTTCTCCAAATGCCTCTTTATGTAATTGTGTAACATTTGATTCTAGTGTAACAGGAATTCCATACCATCTGTCCATTGTTTTTCCTTTTGTGTCATATGGCCATCCTATACTTTCTGTAACTTTATATTTTGACATGCTTGGTACCATTGCTAATATATCTGTTGCTGATATATTTGTATATACATGTGGTAATATTTTATCTGCAAATGAGTTTATTTCAGTTATACTCTTTGTTTTTAATTTGCTAAACATTGCTTCAATTACTGTTCTCATTCTTTCTGTTCTTTTATAATCTCCACCATCTGTATATCTTATTCTAGAATATGAAACTGCTTGTACTCCATCTACTGTGTATGTTCCTGGTTGTGTTATGTGTGAAGATGTTTTTCCTGTTACTCTTGATGTTTCATCTATATATCCATTTATATATTTTATTTCATCTGATGTTATTGTTAATTGTACTCCACCTAATTGATCAACCGCTTCTGCAACTGAATCAAAGTTTACTGTTACAAATTCATTTATGTTTAAATCTAAATTTGTATTAAGTGTTTTTATTGCAAGTGGTGCTTCACCAAATGAATATGCATGTGTTATTTTATCTAGTCCATGTCCTTCTATTTTTACATATGTATCTCTATATACTGATATTAATTTTATTGCTCCTGTATCATTATTTATACTTGCTATTATGATACAATCACTTCTGTTTCCTACTCCATAATCATCTGATCTACTATCTACTCCGAAAATGGCAATGTTTCTGTATCCTGTTAAGTTTTGTGCTGTTGTTTCTGTTATTCCTAAATCTTCGTCTGATGGTAATTCTACTCTTTGTATTTTATCTAATTTTCCTTTTACATAGAAAAATGCTACTCCTACAATTAATACTAATATTATCAATAGCGCTATTACTATTCTTAAAAATATACTTAATTTTTTTGTTTTCTTTTCTTCTGCCATTTTCTTTTCCCCCTATTTTTTCATTTTCATAATTAATTTACTGTTTTTTAACTTGATGCCCATCTAAACATTTTTATATCATTATATTTTTTTAGTACTTGTTTATATTTTTCGTATTCTTCATCCCATAGCTCTTCTGGTACTTTGTCAAATGCTGTAAATATTTTTTCTGCTTCTGCTAGGTATATTACTTGTTCTTGTGGTGACATTGATTGATATTGTTTTGCAAAACTATTTAGCTTGTCTAGCATTTGGTTTGCTTCTATAAAGTCCCAAAAGTCTTTTACTTTTATGCCTAATAGTTTTAGTTGCATTACTGCATATAATATTAATGCAAATACTAAAAATACTAATATATATATTACTGTTAATAGCCCCATTTTTTACCACCTTTGGTTTTTTACTATTTTTTGTTGTTTTCTAATTTTTTTTCGTTTTCAATTATAGTCATTATTATTTGAACAGTTTTTTCCAAATCATCATTTTTTATAACATAATCATACAAACCAATTTTAGATTCTTCATACTCTAATCTATTTAATCTTAGTTGCATATCTGCTTCTGATAAATTATCTCCCCTGTTTATAAGTCTATTTTTTAGTTCTTCTTTATCAACTTTTAAGAAAATAGTAACTAGTTTTGTATCATTTCCTAATTTTTTTATTAAGTTTTCTGTTCCATTTACTTCTATATCTTTTACAATTATTTTTCCACTTTCTATTTTTTCATTCATCAATTTTTTAGATGTTCCATAATAGTTTTCGTGGTGTAAATCATATTCGTAAAATTCACCATTTTTAATTTTTTCTTTAAATTCATCTTTACTTATAAAATGGTATTGTACACCCTCTTCTTCTCCTGGTCTAGGTTCTCTTGATGTAAAAGATGGAAGTGATATTATATCTTCCATTCTCTTTATTAATTCTTTTTTTATTGTGTCTTTTCCTGCTCCTGAAACTCCTGATAATATTACTAGCATATCTGTTTCCCCTTTATCTTTTTACTATGTTTTGATTATTTATTTTTGTTATTATTGTTTGTTTTCTGTTTCATTATTTTCAGTTTCTTCATCATTTTCTTCTCTTACAATAGATACTTTTCCTTCTGCTATTTCATTTGCTGCTAATGTTACTGGTGATTCTTCTTTAACTTTTGTTAAAGGTGCATCTCCCATTGCAATTTGTCTAGCTCTTCTTGAAGTAGCTATTACTAGCTCATATCTATTGTCAGCTTTCTTTAATAATTCTGTAACTGTTGGTTTTACTATCATTTTTGTTTACCTCCTAATTTTTACTATCCAACTTTTTATTATATGAAAGTTTTTTAACTTTCTAATTTTTAATGTTGTTTTTTAGTCTTCTTCTTGTAATTGTGCTGATGTTGCTGTTATGTCTTTGTCAAGTCTTCCTGCTACTGTTTCTGGTTGTACTGCTGATAAAATTATGTGTCCAGAGTCTGTTATTATTACAGCTCTTGTTCTTCTTCCACATGTTGCATCTACTGCTGTTTTATTGTCTTTTGCTTCTTGTACCATTCTTTTTATTGGTGCTGATTCTGGGCTTACTATTGCCACTATTCTGTCTGCTGAAACAATATTTCCAAATCCTATATTTATTAATTGCATAATACTCCATCCCTTCTATTCTATATTTTGTATTTGCTCTCTAATATCCTCTAATTCTGTTTTTATATCTATAACTCCATTTGTTATTTCTAGATTATTGGCTTTTGAACCTATTGTGTTTGTTTCTCTGTTCATTTCTTGTATTATGAAATCTAGTTTCTTTCCTATTGTTTCGTTTCCGTTATTAGATATTAAGTTTTTAAATTGATATATGTGGCTTTTTAATCTTGTTATTTCTTCTTCTATTGAACATTTGTCAGCATATATTACAACTTCTTGTGCTAGTCTTGACTTGTCTATTTTTTCTGTTTTTAGTATTTCTTGTATTCTCTTTTCTAATTTTACTACATATTCTTGAATAAGTCCAGTAGATTTTTCAGATATTTCTATTATTTTGTTTTCTATGTTACTTATTCTTTGTAATAGGTCTTGTGATATTTTTTCTCCTTCTATGTTTTTCATTTCTATAATTTTGTTTGTTGCTTCTTGTGTTGTTTGTATTATTTCTTGTTTGATTTTTTCATCTTCTTCGTCCACTTTTATTGTTAATATATCTGGAAATTTAGCTATTTCTATTACTTCTATATTACTTGATATTTTTTCTTCTTGTGCTAATTCTTTTAGTTGATTTATGTATAGTTTGGCTAATTCTTTGTTTATTTTGATGTTTTTTCCTTCTTGGCTGTTATTTTCAAATGTTATGAATACATCTATTTTTCCTCTTTTTATTTTTTCAGATATTTCTTTTTTTATTGTGTCTTCTAAATAACTTAGTGTTTTAGGCATTTTTATATTTATATCTAAATATCTATGGTTTACACTTTTTATTTCTATTTGATATTCTCTTCCATCTATGCTTAGGCTTTGCTTGCCATAGCCTGTCATACTTCTAATCATTTTTCCTCCTCTGAGATTTTTTCATCAATACTTTTTTGTTTTGGTTTTCTTGTTGTTTTCTTTTTTGTTTCAGTTGTTCCCTCTTTTTTCTCTGTTTCTTTTTTTGTTTCTGTTTTTTTCTTTGTTCCAGTTGTTTTTCTAGTTGTTGGCTTTTTTTCTAATTCATTAGCTTTGCTTTCTGATGTTGATTCATTTTTTGAAGTTGATTTACTTTTTGATGTTGTTTTTCTTGCAGTTGTTGTTTTCTTAGTTGGAGTTGCCGTAGTTGCTTTCTTCTTCGTTGCTGTTTTTGTAGTTGTTTTCTTTTTTGGTGTTTCTTTTATTTCTTGTGTTTTTTCTTCTTTTATTTCTTCTAACTCTTCCTCTTTTACATCTTCTTTTTTCTTTTTAGTTGCCTCTTTTTTTACAGGTTCATCTTTTTGAACTATTTCTTTTATATCACTAAGATTTTCTGCCATTTCTTTTCTTCCTTTTGTATATACAACTATACATTTTAAAATAAAATAAATTGCAAATATATATGAAGCAACTAGTAGATAGTTTTTCAATGGAAAATCAAATTTTTTAGTTATGTGTTGACTTGTTAGTGTGTATGCTGATAATATTAATATTTCTATTCCTTGTATAGCCAAGTCATCATCATCTTTTCTGTATGCCCACTCAAAAATAAAAATTGATATAAATAATAATATCATTGTACATAATTCTATGCCTTTTTCTAGATATTGTGGATTTACATTTTCACATGCTACATTTAATACAAAAAAATATAATACTATTATGATTGCTTTTAATACATTTAAATATATTTTTTTCATGTATTTTTCACTTACTTCTTTCATTATAAATTTCTTCCTTTCACAATTATTCGTTTTCTAATTCATACATAATTATACTTAAAACATTTAATGCTACTGTTTCTGTTCTTAATATTCTTCTTCCCAATGTTATTACTTTTGCACCGTTTTCTTTTAATGTTTCAACATCTTTTTCTTCTAGACCACCTTCTGGTCCTATTATTATTCCAATTTTCACTTTTGATTTTGAATTATTTTGTTTTTTTATATTTTCTAGTTGTTCTTTTAATGTATTTTTTTCTTCATTTTCATATGCTACTAATACCATATCATATTCTTGTATTAAATTACATATATTTTTTATATTTATGATATTATTTATTTGCGGTATTATATCTCTTCCACATTGTTTTGCTGCAACTTCTGATATTTTTTGCCATCTTTCTATTTTCTTTGATTTGTCTTTTTCATTTAGTTTTACAACACATCTCTTCATTTCTACTGGTGTTATATCATACACCCCAAGTTCTACTGATTTTTGTATTATATATTCCATTTTGTCTGCTTTTGGTAATCCTTGAAATATTGTTACCTCTATATTTGATTCTACTTGTTCTTGTATTTTTTCTTTTATTTGGCATATTATTTTTTCTTCTTCTAAATTGTCTATTTCACATAAAAAATTTTCTCCATTTTGACTGTTGCATATTTGCAATTCGTCTCCTATTTTTGCTCTTAATACTTTTTTTATGTGGTTTACATCTTGTCCTAATATTATTATTTGATTTTCTTGTATTTGTTCTTCTTTTACAAAAAATTTTGGCATTGTTTCCTCCTTGGGCTTGTTACTGCCTGTTTAGTTAAGTATTTGTAGTTTTTCTGATTATATCATATGCTTTTATTTTTTTCAAATAATTTTGTTAAAAAAACGGGATTGAAGAATTATCCCTCAATCCCTTATTTTTTTCAGATTTATTTTTAATAATTTTCTGCTTTTATTTCAAAATATGCTTTTGGATGTGCACATACTGGGCATATTTCTGGTGCATTTTTTCCTATTACAATATGTCCGCAGTTTCTGCATTTCCAAATTCTATCTCCATCTTTGCTGAATACTAGTCCATTTTCAACATTTTCTAATAATTTTAGATATCTTTGTTCATGTTCTTTTTCAATTTTTCCAACTGCTGAGAATAGATATGCAATGTGATCAAATCCTTCTTCTTTTGCTTCTTGTGCCATTCTGTCATACATATCTGTCCATTCATAGTTTTCTCCTTCTGCTGCTGCTTTTAAGTTTTCTGCTGTTGTTTTGATGTCTCCTCCTTGTAGTAGTTTGAACCACATTTTTGCATGTTCTTTTTCATTGTCAGCTGTTTCTTGGAATATTGCTGCTATTTGCTCATATCCTTCTTTTTTTGCTTTACTTGCAAAATATGTGTATTTATTTCTTGCTTGTGATTCTCCTGCAAATGCTTCCATTAAATTTTTTTCTGTTTTTGATCCTTTTAATTCCATTTTTATTTCCTCCTCTATATTATATTATTTCATTTTCATGATGATATTTTTTATGTTCTAAGTTTATATTATATTATTTCCTTTGTCAATAAAAAATTTTTAAATTTTTCTATTTTTTTCTTTCTTCTTCGTTTTCTTTTTTATATGGAACAAATTCTCCTTTAATTTTGTTTCCTTTTTCACCAGTCTCTAAATCTATATATTCTTGTATATATATTTTTGGTATTTTCTTGTTTTTCTTTGTTAATAAATTTCCTATATGTCTTATATAATTATATTTCAAATCTACTACATTTAAATTTTTATTTTTTTGTATTATAAAACTTTCTCTTTCTTCTGTTAAGGGCATAAATGCTCTACTTTTAAGCATTCTTCCTTTATATATCATATCCGCATTTCCTTCATATATTGGAATTACTGAACTATTTTTGAAATTTTTTAGAAAACTTACTAATTCTTTTTTATTTATATGTAATCTTAGTGGCATATTAAATCCAGGATAATCAATTCCTAATAAAACTTTTCCTTTATCTTTTTCATTTTCAGGAATATATCCCCAGTTTGTTATTTTAGAATTATATTCTATTTGGTGTATTAGTCTCATAATCATATTAAATTTTGTGCCATATACTATTTTTATGCTGTCTCTAATTGATTGACTTCCTTCAAGATTATGTGTTATATCATTATCACTTGTTGGTAATATTTTATCAAAATATTTTTTAAATTCTAATTGACTTTTTGTATCTATTTCTTCTTCTAGATTAAATAGTAAAATTTTACGTCTACCAGTTTTTATATATTGGTCTTTCAAGTTTTCTTTTAACATAACAAATATTCTATCTAACACTCTCATTTTTACCATACAGTTATTTATTTGTTCATCTGTTATTTCTGGATTATAATCATCTTGTTTTAGTTCTTCCCAAAGATTTAAGTTATCTGCTATAAAAATGGCTTTTTTTATTCGTTCAATTGCTTTTGTATATCTGTTTTGCCAAAATGCATTTAAAGCTGATAATTGTCCAGAAGTCAAAGTGTCTATATATTCGTCTGTGAATATATTTTCTAGTCCTATATCTTTTTCATCTTGATCAGTTTTCATCTTATATTCCATCTGGCTCATTCCTAGTTTGTGGTAATCTTCATTTTGCCCTTCTAAAAACTCTTGTAAAAATCCATATTTTCTAAAAAAGTGCCCTGCTAATTTCATACTTTGTTTTTCTGTTGTGGCTATATATTCTTCTATTTTCCTTCTTCTAATCTTTATATCTTTCTCTGTTTTTTCCAATTCTTTATCTCTTAAATAGTATCCCGTGCTTTTTTGAATTTTAGGTCTTTTTGCCAAATATTCTTTTAGTTCTTTGTCGTTTGAATTACTTAATTCTTCTCTCTTTCTCTTTAATTCTTCTCTAATTGTTTCTTGTCGTATTTCTTTCAAAACAAGTTTTATTTCAAATTCCATTAATACTTTTATTTTTTCCCCTCTTGTATACTCCTCTTTTATTGGGTTAAATTTACCTACTTCGTCTTTTACTTTATTATATATGTTTTCTACCAATTGTGGATTTTTTTCTAATATTTCTAAGGATTGCTCTTCTAATATGACGTAATCTGTCCCTGTTGTTTTTAAATATTCATTTATTTCTTGTGAAAATTCATCATTTATTTTTTGTCTTATTTTTTCATCTTCTGTCCCTTGTTCTTTTAACTTTTTGATATACTGTTGTAATTTTTCTAATCCTCTTCTAGCGTCTTCTATTTCTAGTTTTGGATTTTTCATTATTTTCTTTGTTTTTTCTACTTCTTTTTTTGTGTCAAAATACATTTTTTCCCTCTCTTTCACCAAAAACCTCTTTTTATTATAGCATATTTGTGCACTATTTTCAACACATTCACAGTTCAGTCTACATTTTAGTAAAACTTAATGTTTCAATTCAGCAACATATTATTTAAGCAAAAATTCCTAAAAGCTAGAATTTTGTCAAAAAAAGTTATATAATAATAACTGGAAAAAATATAATGTAATTATTAATATCATATTGATGTTTAAACATTTCGCATATAAGGAAGGATTGGATTTAAAAAATGATAGATTTACTTTCGCCAGTTGGCAACTTTGATTGTCTTAAAGCAGCAGTACAAAATGGAGCAAATAGTGTATATTTTGGTGCAGATTTATTTAGTGCAAGAGCATATGCCTCAAACTTTGACTTGGAAGAACTAGAAAAAGCAATAATATATGCAAAAACAAGAGGTGTTAAAACTAATTTAACATTAAATACTTTAATTAAAGATGATGAATTTGATGATGCTTTTGAACTTGCTAAAAAAGCTTATGAATTTGGAATTGATGCAATAATTGTTCAAGACTTAGGTTTGGCCAAGCAATTAATAAATCATTTTCCTGATTTAGATATTCATGCAAGTACTCAAATGACAGTTCATAATCTTCAAGGTGTGCTAAAATTGCAAGAACTAGGTTTTAAAAGAGTTGTTCTTTCTCGTGAGCTTTCTCTTCAAGAGATTGAATATATTTGTAAAAATTCTGATGTTGAAATTGAATGCTTTATACATGGTGCTTTATGTATTTCATATTCTGGTCAATGTTTATTTTCTAGTATGGTTGGTGCTCGTTCTGGCAACAGAGGAAAATGTGCTCAGCCTTGTAGATTACCTTATCAATTAATGGAAAATGATATTGAAATTGATAAAGGTCATCTATTAAGTACTCGTGATTTATGTGGATTAGATTACATTCCTTCTTTGATTAATGCTGGTGTTACTTGTTTAAAAATTGAAGGTAGAATGAAGAATCCTGAATATGTTGCTACTGTTACAAGAATTTATAGAAAATATATTGATTTAGCAGAAAAATCATTTTTTCAAAATGATTACAAAGTTGATGAATCTGATAGAAAAATCTTATTGCAGGCTTTTAATAGAGGTATGTCATCAACTGGTCATCTTTCTGATGAACCTAATAGAAACTTAATTTTCAAAGACAAACCTAATAATATGGGATTATTTTTAGGTAAAGTTCAAAAATATAATAAAAACAAGGGCTACATTACTGTCAAATTACAAGAACCTATTGAAATTGGGGACACTGTTTCTTTGGAAAAAGAATCTGGTTCTTATAATATTTCTGAATTAATGATAAAAGATAAAAATATAAAAGATACAAAAATTGGTCAAACTATTACTATCGGCAGAATGAAAGGAAATATCAATTTAGGTGATAATATTTATAAAATTTCATCTAAAAAATTGAATTCAATTGCTCATGAAAGCATAAATGGTGAACATAGAAAAGTTCCTTTAAATTGTGCTATTTCAATAAAACATAATGAACCTTTAAAAATTAGAATAAAATATGATACTAATCTTTCTAAATCTTCAAGTTATTTAGACATTTATTCTAATTTAGATATTAGTTATTCATCTAATGTTATGCCTGAAATTGCTCAAAATAGACCTTTGGAAAAAGATACTGTTATTGCTCAAATTAATAAAACAACAGATTCTATTTTTGAATTTGCTAATATTGATGTTGACCTAGATTCTGATATATTTTTACCTAAATTTAGTGCAACTTTGAATGAATTACGTAGAAATGTTTTAAATTTAGCTTATGATTTTGCCGTTTCAAATGTTAAAAGAAATAGCTTAGATTGTAGTCCAGATACTATTGATTCTAATTGTAAGGTAAATGGTAATACAAATTCATCTAAAACAATTTCAGTTTTGTTAAATATTTTAAATACTGATTTTGATTATTCAAATTTAGAAGGATTTAACAATGTTTACATACCTTTAAAATATTTCACAATAAAAAAATATAATGAAATTTTGAAAGTCTTGGAACAAAAATTTAATGTTTATATTTATATGCCTACAATTATTAAATCAAATTATAGAAATTTGTTTTTTAACAATATAGAAAAAACTATTAGTAATTATGATATTAAAGGTTTTGTAATTTCTAATATTTCTAATTTAAAATTACTTGAAAATGTATTGACTTGTAACGATTTTGAATTAATAGCAAATTATACTTTTAATATATTTAATTTATATAGTGTTAATGAATTGAAAAATTTAGGTATTAATAGATTTACAGTTTCACCAGAATCAACAAAAGAGATTATAGACAATTTGTGCAACTCTTCTTTGTGTTGTAATTACTTGCCATCTGAATTAATTGTTTATGGTAAAACTCCTCTTATGAATATGAATTATTGTGTACTTGGTAAGACTAATAAATGTTATCCTACTTGTTCTTCAAAATGTATGTCTGGTAATTCTTATTATTTAAAGGATAGACTTAATATGAAATTTAGAATTTTATTTGACAATATTCAAACTGTTTCTACTATTTATAATTGTAAGACTACTTCTATTTCTTCTGATGGATTTGATATTGCTTGTTCTAGAATTGATATTTTAGATGAGTCTATTGATGAAATTAATAATATTGTTAATGTTGTTAAGTCAGGCTCTCGTTTAGAAGGCAAAGAATTTACTAATGGAAACTTAAATAGAGAAATATAGAAAAAAGTTGCTATCTAAGTGGGGTAATATATCAATATTTTTAGTCAAAAACATATCTGGGGTCTACCATTGGGTCTTTGACTTTAAAATATTTATATATTAACACGTGATACCATATGCTTTTATTTTTTCTAAAATTAAATATGTATAATCATATAAAATTTTATAAAAAAATTGTAAATACAAATTTAATATGCTATAATATAATTAGAGTTTTAAATGTACGGAGGTAAAAAATATGTTTGAAAGTAAATATAGTAAAGTATTAACAATTATACTAGTTATAGTAATAGTAGCAATAGTAATATTACTAGGATTTTTAGGATTTGATTATATCAAAAAATACAATGCATCAAAACAAGCATCAGACTTTGTAGAAGATTATCAAGGAGACATTACAACAGATGAAGAAAATAACACAGAAGACAATAACTCACAAGAAAATATAGTACTTGATAGCTCAAATGAAGTAGCAATAGATGATACATCAACAAATGGTAGCAGCAGTTCAGGAAAGAAAACGTATAAAGGATATACAGTTGTTGGAACAATGAGAATACCAGCAATAAACTTAGAATATCCAATATTCCAAGAAGTAAAAACAAAAGCGTTAGAAACAGGATTAATTGCATTATATCCAAGTGGAGACAATATAAATCAACCTGGAAATACAGTTGTAATAGGACATAATTATAGAAATGGAACATTTTTCTCTAATTTGAAAAAGCTATCAAATGGAGCAAAAATATATGTAAAAGATTATAGAGGAACTACATTAACATATGAAGTTTATAATAAATTTGAAGCATCTTCAACAGATACATCATTCTATACAAGAGATACATCTGGAAAAGCAGAATTGACTTTATCTACATGTACTGATTCAAGCAATGATCAAAGAACAATTATATTTGCAAGACAAGTTTAAAATAAAAAAGATTTGTAAAAAGAATTTTACAAGTCTTTTTTTGTATTATAAGAAAGTCCGACATAGGGAGATATTTAATAATAGTTTTATAAACACATAAAATAAAAAAAGAGGCAACTTCGTCTTCCCATTCTTCATCAAATGTCTAGTCTTCATCTTCGAAATCTTCAGAGCTAAACATCAAGTATGAAATCATATCAATAAAATCCTCATCTGGCATTTCATCAATTGAACGTTTAAAATTATAATAAAATATATACAAAAAGCATAACAAGTACAACAAATACAATAACAGTTGAAGTAACGACAAGTAGAAATGATGGAGGACAAATAGAATATTACATAAAGAGTGAAAACGATGCGGATTACAGATTGGATGCTACAACAGAAGATGAAAATCATGTTTTTACAGGATTATCACAATCTAAAAAATATAGTTTAAAAGTTGTAGCTGTTGCAAAAAATGGTAAAAAAGCAGAAGATGTAGCAGAAAAGACAACAGAAACAGCACAATATACTATAACATTTAATGCAAATGGTGGAAGTGTTAGCCAAGGTTCAAAAACAGTACTTTATGGTACAAATGTTGGAAGTGTACCAACACCTTCAAGAGATTATTGGGATTTTCAAGGGTGGTATACAGATGCAACAAATGGTCAAAAAATAGATGCTAATACTACATATAGTTTTGAAAATGATATTACATTATATGCTCATTGGACTGTAAAGAATGTTAAATTAGATGTTTATATGGGATCACCAGGAGAAATAAATTCAGGTGCTACATATACGGCAACGAAAACAGTAGATTTTCCTATAAAGAGATGGGAATGGTCTTATAAAGAATATGGAGAAGTTGTAAGTTATAGTATTAATGGAAATACAATAACAATGGTTATAAAAAATGCTACTCCAAATAAAAATTATATAAGTTCAAGAATTTATGTATATAGTTATTAATTAAGGAAAAAGCAGTTTTATTTAAATATAGAACTGTTTTTCTTTTTTTGATTCGAATTTTATCAAATTACTTGTTAATTTTAAAAAATACTTTAAAAAAAATAAAAAATGTTATACAATATACGAAAAGTAAAAAAAGGAGAAAGGTATGAACAAAAAATGGCAAATATACCAAACTAACGAAGAAGAAGTAAAAAAAATAGCAGACAAATACCAAATAAATCAACTTCTAACATCAATAATAGTAAATAGAAAAATAGAAGAAGAAAAAATAGATGTATTTTTACATCCTACAAGACAAAACTTTCATGACCCATTTTTAATGCCAGACATGAAAATTGCAGTAGAAAGAATTTTAAAAGCAATAGAAAATAAAGAAAAAACAATAATATTTGGAGATTATGATGTAGATGGAATAACAAGTATCACAGTATTAAAAAGTTTTCTAGAAGATAGAGGACTACATGTTGACTCATATATTCCAAACAGATTAGAAGAAGGATATGGACTAAACAAACCTGCAATAGAAGAAATTGCAAAAAAACAATACACACTAATGATAACAGTAGATTGTGGCATTTCAGGAATAGAAGAAATTGAATATGCAAACTCATTAGGAATAGAAACAATAGTAACAGACCATCACGAAGTGGGAGAGGAATTGCCAAAAGCACTTGCAGTAGTAGATGCAAAAAGAAAAGATAACATTTATCCATGTAGGGATTTAGCAGGAGTTGGAGTTGTATTTAAATTAACACAAGCATTACGGAATAAAATTAGGATTAGACGAAAAAGAATATTTAAAATATTTAGATATAGTATGTGTTGGAACAATATCAGACATAGTACCATTAGTTGACGAAAATAGAGTAATAACAAAATTGGGATTAATGCTAGTAGCACAAACAAAAAACATGGGACTAAAATCACTAATAATATCATCAGGATATAAAAATCTAGATTCAACAACAATATCATTTGGAGTGGCACCAAGAATAAATGCATGTGGAAGAATGGGACATGCAGATGAAGCACTAAAATTATTCTTATCAAAAGATATTTATGAAGTAAATGAATTAACAAAAAAATTAAATGATTATAATAAATTAAGACAAGAAAAAGAAAAATCAATATATGAAGAAGCAGTAAATCAAATTGAAAAAAATAAATTATATGAAAAATGCGCAATAGTAGTAGGAGGAGAAAATTGGCACCATGGAGTAATTGGTATTGTATCTTCAAAAATAACAGATTTATATTTTAAACCAAGTATTTTATTATGTTATGAAGATGATTTAGCAAAAGGTTCTGGAAGAAGTATTCCTGGATTTGATTTACATGAGGCATTAATGAAATGCCAAGACACAATTGAAAGATTTGGTGGACATAGTATGGCAATAGGAATCACAATAAAAAAAGATAAATTTAAAGAATTTTCGGATGAATTTGAAAAAATTGCAAAATCGGCTAAAATAGATGAAATTGTCCCTATTATAAATGTTGATGCAAAAATTAATCTAAATGAAATAAATAGAGAAATAATTGAAAGTTTAAAACTTTTAGAACCTTTTGGAGAAGGAAACAAAATGCCAATATTTGCATTTAAAAATTTAAAAATAGACTCAATAAGAGCACTATCAGAAGGAAAACATATAAAAATGACATTAAAAGATGGAAATTCTATAATCAATGCAATTGGCTTTAACTTAGGATATTTATCAAATGAATATAGAATTGGTGACAAAATAGATGTAGTTGGAACTTTGGAAATTAATAGTTTTAATGGAGTTGATAATTTACAAATTAATCTTAAGGATGTTATGAAATCAATATAAAAAGCTGTCAAAAGGGTCATCCCTATTGACAAAAAGGGGTGAATAAATTGCAAGAAAACAATAAAGAAATAACAATACAAGATGTAATATCAAAAAAGAAAGAAACAAGTAAAAGAGTAGATACAAAATTAATAATGAAAGCATATAACTATGCAGTAGAACACCATGGAGACCAAAAAAGAAGGTCAGGGGAACCATATATAATACACCCAATAAATGTTGCATATATACTAGCAGGAGTAGGATTGGACGAAGCAACAATATGTGCAGCACTTTTACATGATGTTGTAGAAGACACTGATGTAACAGATGAAGACCTAAGAAGAGACTTTGGAGACGAAATAGCAGACATGGTAGCAGGAGTTACAAAACTAGGAACAATGCAATTTTCAACAGTTGAAGAACAACAAGTTGAAGATTATAGAAAAATGTTTTTAGCAATGGGAAAAGACATAAGAGTAATAATAATAAAATTAGCAGATAGATTACACAACATGAGGACACTAAAATTTTTAAAAAGAGATAGACAAATTGCAAATGCAAAAGAAACAATGGAAATATATGCACCAC
>OGFG01000501.1_pt1 | contig 46344 bp, 45 predicted proteins | sample 1570761 | NCBI WGS metagenome assembly OGFG01 (sample SAMEA2581938, study PRJEB24529) | metagenome | biome: Human gut stool | place: China | collected 2011
TACGAAGATCACCTTCCACTGTCTGTGTCTCATCGATCACACTGCTAATACGCTTTACTTCATCATCAGTAAGATCCTTAACACGAGTGTCAGGGCTTACATTAGCCTCTGCTAAAATACGGTTGGAACTAACTCTACCGATACCATAAATATAGGTAAGTCCGATCTCAACACGCTTGTCTCTTGGTAAGTCTACACCACTAATACGTGCCATGTGTACTTTACACCTCCGTTATTTTTTGTTTTGAAAAATAGATACATGATTTTGCAGTAAAATTACTGCACAGCCGCTTTAAACTGTAATCCTATTGCATAGACGTCCTCCAAAATCTCTGCCACAATGAATCCGCATACGCGAACCGCAGTGTATTCTTACGCTGCACAGAAATCATCGGGTTGCCTGCGAAATGGCAACCGGTACTACGCCGCAGTCATCAATCTGCCATGATAGGACCGACATGGATGAAATGACGCATCCTTGCTTTGTTTCCAAAGCTTGCCGAAGTGGTTAATCACTCCACCTACAATGTCATCGCATCCGTAAATGCGATAATGAACAGAAAGCAAGTCTATCTCGTGAGCAGGTCTATCGCCTGCCTCCTAATTAGCCCTGTCTCTGCTTATGACGTGGGTTCTCACAGATAACTCTGATACGACCCTTTCTCTTGATGACCTTACATTTTTCGCAAATCGGTTTTACTGAAGATCTAACTTTCACAGCAATAACCTCCTTTCAATAAAGTCCATTGTCTACTATATCATATACATTTCTTGGTTGCAAGTGGTTTTTTCGGGAATTTCTAATTTTTTTCAATGTAAAAAAAAGACCACATGCGCATTGCTTGACACATATAGTCTTATTTTTCCAAAAGATCGCTGATTATTTATCACGCCATGTAATACGGCCCTTTGTCAGATCATACGGAGACATCTCCATCGTAACTTTGTCACCCGGCAAAATACGGATGAAGTTTTTGCGAAGTTTGCCGCTAATATGCGCTAATACCTGATGTCCATTCTCTAATTCTACTTTGAACATAGCATTTGGCAGCTTCTCGACAACGATTCCTTCAATTTCAATTACATCTTCTTTCGACATTTCAAACTCCATTTCCTCGCACATTATGCGATTTTTATATTATGATGTTGGGGACGAAAAAGGGTTTTGTCCCCAACTGATGACACATATTGCAATATAATATTCACACGCTATCGGATTATGCAAGACCTTCTTTCCATGAAAAGATCTCCGGCTCTCCTTCAGTGATCAGGATCGTATTTTCGTAGTGTGCTGACTTCATACTGTCAGTAGTAACTACTGTCCAGTCATCTTCAAGCACCCACACATCATAGTCACCTGCATTTACCATCGGTTCTATTGCAAGCGTCATGCCGGGACGCAGCTTTATACCTCGTCCAATCGGCTTAAAGTTTGGCACCTGTGGTTCCTCGTGAAGATTTCTTCCAATTCCATGACCAACCAGATCGCGCACAATAGAAAATCCGTTTGCTTCTGCATAGTTCTGGATAGCTTTGGAAATATCGTACAAATGATTGCCCGCCTTAGCGTATTTGATTCCTTCAAAAAAACTCTGCTTTGTCACATCGATCAAAAACTGATCTTCTTCTGAGATCTGACCAACAGCATGCGTTCTCGCTGCATCAGAATGATATCCTTCATAGATTACGCCGGCATCCAGGCTGACAATATCTCCCTCCTGCAAAATTCTCTTTTTGCTAGGAATACCATGGACGACCTCATCATTCACAGATACGCAAATACTCGCCGGATATCCGTTGTAGTTCAAAAAGGAGGGGATGCATCCAAAACTACGGATCACTTCTTCTCCTTTACGATTGATATCCATTGTGCTAATGCCCGGACGAATAATCTTTGCCATTTCATCATGAACAATTCCCAAAATACGTCCGGCTTCTCTCATTTTTTCCAATTCATGCTCTGATTTAATTGTGACCGACATAATGTGCCTTCTTTCTAAATATTAATTTGAATTAACCAATAACTGCAGCAATTGCCTTTGCAACACCCTCGATACCAAGTGTTCCGTCAATCTCGTGAAGGATTCCCTGCTCTTTATAATATGCGATAAGAGGTGCTGTCTGATCGTGATATACTTTCAATCTCTTCTTTACCGTCTCCGGCTTATCATCGTCACGCAGCTGAAGCTCACCACCACATGCATCGCATTCGCCCTCTTTCTTAGGCGGGATGTTTACTGTATGGAAAGTAGCTCCACATTTTGCGCATACACGGCGTCCTGCCATACGATCAACAATTGCCTGATCTTCCATTTCAATATCGATCGCATAATCCAACGCTGTTCCCTGCTCTTTTAATGCTGCTGTGAGCGCCTCTGCCTGAGGAATGGTTCTTGGGAAACCATCTAAAATATATCCGTCTTTGCAATCTTCTTTGCTCAAACGATCTACAACAAGATCACATACAAGCTCGTCCGGAACCAGCTCTCCGGCATCCATATACCCTTTTGCTTTTTTACCAAGCTCTGTTCCTTCTTTAATGTTCTGACGGAAAATATCGCCTGTAGAAATTGTAGGGATATGGTATTTCTCTACGATTCCCTTTGCGTGTGTTCCTTTTCCTGCACCAGGTGCTCCCAACATAACAATCTTCATATATACTCTCCATTTCTGCGTGCGTCCCTGATTCTTTCGTTCTATTCTGTCATCCCTGCGTCACGCACGCTGACGCAGATGTGCTTTTATACGTATGCACGATTAAACCTATAATAACGCAAAAGCAGCGCAGTTTCAACACCCTTTTTACATTATTAAACATATACAAAAGCGCCACCCGATTTTGGGTGGCGCCTCAATTTTACAGATATTCTTCTTACTCGCTGATGAATCCCTTGTAATGACGAACTAACATCTGAGATTCAATCTGCTTTAATGTCTCAAGTACTACACCTACGATAATGATGAGGGATGTTCCACCAAAGGAAACGTCTGCACCAAACGCACCGGATACGAAGATCGGAACGAATGCTACAAAAGATAATCCCACTGCACCGATAAGGATGATATTATTGAGAACTTTTGTTAAATAATCCACCGTTGGCTTACCAGGACGAATACCCGGAATAAATCCACCCTGTTTCTTCATATTAATAGAAATCTCCTGTGGATTAAATGTGATGGATGTATAGAAGTATGCAAAGAAGATAAGTAATAAGATGTAAATTACCAATCCCAATGTATACTTAAACTCTCCAAAACTGGAAAGGTTACACCATGAGTTCTGGTTTAACACTTTAAGGAACTTCTGCGCTAAAGTTGCTCCAGCACCGGACTGTGGCTTGATTCCTGCGAATCCAGCGATAACGATCGGCATGGAGAACAGAGATCCAGCAAAGATTACCGGGATAACGCCTGCAGTGTTTACCTTAAGCGGAATGTGAGATGACTGTCCACCAACCATCTTTCTTCCCTGTGTTTTCTTAGAATACTGAACACTGATTCTTCTCTCGCCATCGGAAAGAACAACGATGAAGATTACCATTCCAATAATTACCGCAAGAATGACAACTGCTGCGATCGTACCATTGGTAACATTGGAAGCACCTTTAACGAACTTCTCGAAAAGGTTCATCATATCCTCTGGCATACGAGATACAATGTTATAAAGGAGGATGATGGAAATACCATTTCCAACTCCCTTTTCAGTGATCTGCTCACCTAACCACATAAGGAATGCAGAACCGGCAGTCAAGGATACAACGAATACTGCTACAGAAGTAAATGTAACACCATCTGTCAAATATCCCTGCTGACCAAAGCCAATTGCCATAGCGGCACTCTCAATTACAGAAAGTGCAATCGTTAAATAACGAGTGTACTCTGCTAATTTCTTACGTCCTTCCTCACCATCTTTGTGAAGCTCTTCCAACTTAGGAATTGCAATGGTGAGCAACTGAATAATAATGGATGCCGTGATGTACGGTGTGATATTCAGTGCGAAGATCGACATTGTGGAGAATGAACCACCCGTCAACTGGTTAAAGAAGTCCAAAGACTTCTGTGAATCAAAGAAATCTGTAATTACGGATGCATCAACGCCCGGTACAGGCAACTGACATCCGATACGAACAACGATCAATGCGAAGAAAGTGTAAAGGATTTTCTTGCGCAGATCTTTGATCTTAAAAGCATTGCGGACTGTTTCGAACATCCTTAGATCACCTCAGCTTTTCCACCAAGAGCCTCAATCTTCTCAGCAGCACTCTTGCTGAATGCGTTTACCTGAACGGTGAGTTTCTTAGTTAATTCTCCATTTCCAAGTATCTTAACTCCGTCTTTCGAATTGTTGATGATACCTTTTTCCTTCAATGCTGTTACTGTAACAACATCACCATCATTGAATTTCTCTAACTTATCCAAGTTGATTGCAACGATTTCCTTAGAATTGATGTTTGTGAAACCTCTCTTAGGAATACGTCTGTAAAGTGGCATCTGGCCACCTTCGAAACCTGGACGTGGAGCACCTGAACGAGCCTTCTGACCCTTGTGTCCCTTACCTGCTGTCTTTCCGTTTCCTGATCCATGTCCACGACCTCTTCTGAAGTTGTCGCTCTGCTTAGAACCTTTTGCCGGACTTAATGTTGATAAATTCATAGTTACCTCCTAAATACTGGTGATCCCTTTCCTTGGTGCCTTTCTTTCCTCTTATGGCACGGGATCATAATCACTAACGGGCGAATCCTTGCAGAAACCCAGTCAAGATGTTCATTTGCTGTCTATCTTCATCATAAACTGCGAAACATCAAGCTGAAAAAGTGTCTCTTGCCCTTTGCTTTTCTGCAAAAAGGGTACACTTCTACCCTCGCTACAAATCAATATATTACCACAAAAGTGACAGGCTTGTCTACTGCTTTTTGCGTCTTTCTACGCCGGAAGCGTTATCCAAACTGCTTCCAAAACTCCTCTGCCGCTCCGTTGTATACATTCATGTCAATAAATCGCTCATCCCCCTTGTACCCCGACAACACATGGCGATTGGAAAACTGCCAAAACTATCAGCAGTAACAGACATCTGACGAATATCTTTCCCGTTTTCTTCATGATTGCCATATTACCCTCGTGCCCTTCTTACTTTTTATCAAAATATAATTGTTCCCGCAATTCGGTCATCTGCTCTTGCAGCTTACGCATGCTTTCGTGATCCTCTCGTTGAAGCTCACCCAAATATACCTGCTTTTTCTTTTTGTGCCGTCTGGTAAATATCATAAGACCGATGGCAGATAAACAAACAGCTCCTGCCATGCCGCCACCTATCGTGCCCTCCGGATAATTTCTCCAATAACTAATAAAACTAAACACACCAAAAAGAACGATGCATATCTGATATCTATGTATTTTTGTCACCATATCTGTCTCTAATTGCGCCATCTCACTAGAGCGTTTCTTACAAGCACTGTCTAAAATGTCATAAGATTTCTCTAATTCCCATAAAGTATTTTGTATCTTTTGATCTGCTTGTGATACTGTTTTTTCTTCCTCATAGCGCATCTCAACACTGTCCTGCTGGTCGCCGCCAGAGGCGACATAGGTCAAATATTCCGCTGCACTGGAACGGATGGTTATTTCATCTTTTTTCTTTCTCAAATAAAGTACCTCCTTCTGGTTATTTTTTCTAAAACATTAAAAGGTTTAGTTCTTCACCGATAAAATACCATATTTACTAAACAAACGCACAAACATCGGTCTGTGCTGCTTGAGATTCTTTGGTAATCGTCCCACCTCAAAATAAAGGCGAACAATCTTCTTGAGTTCTGGTTCACAAAGTTGGTTCATCTGTAACATACCTCGTTTCCTCCTAAGATTATATCTTATTAGGTCGATGTGTTACAACTATAGTTTAGCACAACACCCCCCATAAATAAACAATTGATTCAATATCAAATCTTAATTTGGATATCTAAAGTAATTATTATTTATAGAACACCTTCATCATAATATCACCAAAATTGTTACTAACCCTATTATCCCCAATTCCATTTCGATGCGCCCAATAGAGATTACTAAGTGCCTTTTTATTAAGATGCTCTATTGTCTTTTTATTAAAATAAATATTTTTTGAATTTGAGATAATGTGTTCTGTTATACGTTTTAAATTTTTTCTTTCGGGTTTTTTTAAATAATTCTCAACCAATTCACATATTTCTTGATCACCATATTTTTTATCAGGATAAAACGAAATAATAATATATGGTTTAGATGCGTTTATTACATTAACTAAACACCCATCAATAATCTCTGATAATGAATATTCAACTCTATTATATTTTAATGAAATGTACTTTGTTACTAGCTTTGAAGATACTCCAGATTCTTTCATCTGCTTAATATCATAAATCAATCTATTAGCTAATTCTAAATATGGTTCCATTAAACTTAATTTAATTTCATAGTCTTCAAAATAACGAGAATAATTCGGACTATCATATACAACATCTACATTTTCTTTAACTAATTCAGCCAAATAGTCTATTTCAAATGCAATATCATATATTTCAAACGTAATTGCCTTTAATGCATATTCATGATTTTGAATTTCTGTCTGAGTGTATTCTTTACACCCATCCTTTTCAATGTCTTCAAACAACAATTCATCATGCGTTTTACAAAATGAAACTGTTATACTTGCTTTATCAACATCAACATCATTAAACCTTTCATCATAACCCTTATTTGTATCATTACTCATTACATAATCATCTATTTGTTTCACATAATTATTATCTCCATTACATAAATTTTTCAAAACAACTCCTTTAGAAAGAGTATGAGAATATCTGATATTATCTTTAGAACAATTTCCATAAATATTACATGCTAAACAATATGAAAAATTCTTTTTTACAATATCTTTTTTATAAACTTTTCTACTAGTTAGTTTTGAATATTTTCTTCCATATAAACATTCTAGTTCATAATTAATTCCACTATTTTCTTTGTTACATTTACTTTCTTCAATCTCATCTTTACAACATTCTTTGTACATCTTTCCTGATAAACAAACACAGGGGGCTGTATCCTTTGGTCGATGTTTTTCGTCAAATTTTGGATATCTATTCATATCAAATATTTCGCTATATGTTTTCATTTTTCTCTCACCATAAATATTTATTTCTAATAATGTGAATATCGTCTGTAAAGTACAGTTTACCTCACAGACGATATTGTACCATAAAATACATAGTACTTCATTAAGAAAACCAGTTGCTTATTTCACAGCTATTTTTTTAGCCCTCTGTTCCGCAATCTTCTCATGGATGTTGGTATTATACAGCTTATAAAGGCTCGTATCCTTTCCAATCTGATTATCAAACGGAATAACCACATTACCACACTTTAACAGTCCCATACCAGACTGGCTGTTTGTTACGAAGCGGAGCTGTGCATCTGACACTCCAATAACCTCTGCCATTTTGAAACTATCAGTATTTGCCTGCTTAAGAAGTACCACAAACTCACTGTTTGCCAGCATTGTAGTTGCAGTGTAGTTCTGGAGAAGATCCACGACATTCTGCGTGATGCCTGTGCAAAGTCCACCTTGTTTTCTTACTTTCTTCCAAAGCTGCTGTAAATACTTAGCTGAATACTCGGAATTAAGCAAGACATGGAATTCGTCAATATAGAGCCAAGTTGCCTTACCCCTCTTTCCATTCTCCACAATTCTCTGCTGGATAGACTCCATCATAACAAGCATTGTGATAGGACTATACTCTGTACTTTTTGTCCTGAAACAGATTTGTAAAGACACTGTCTTTAATCGTATATTTTGCTATATCCGTTTCGTTTAACCTATCCATTATCGTATTTTTATTCTCCAAAACATCACCTCTCCTTAATTTCATACCACTCTCTACAATGTCTGCATCAACTCATTTTCTATTTCTTTTATATCCTCTGGTGTCAGACTTGTAAAAAACTGAGGTATATCCTCTATTGATAACTTCCCTGCTTTTATCATTTTTACTGCATTTTCTTTTGTTGCTTTTTTTGTTGCCTCTTGTGCTGCTTTTTTTGCTGCTTCTTCTGCTGCCTCTTTTGCTGCATGATATTTTTCATACTCAATATACTCACGCAATATTTCTTTTTCATCATACATAGCCAACATAATAGATACAACCTCCTTTTCCCTGCTTTGCAAATATTCTCTTAATACATTTTTATCCTTGCAAATGCGAATTGTCTCCATGATTGTTTCCCTTGTTCTTCCATACTGTTTCATCTGCTCATTATAAACCTTTGTAAATGTCACATATTGGCTTATAATATCATCTTCATCCGTTCCATATAATACCTTAACTTTTGCATCAATAAATCCGGTATGTCCTCCGAAAAACGCATCTGATAAGCTGATATATTCAGGATGGTCTTTTCTTTCTCCTGTATAAATCACATATAATTCAGGCTTTGGCATCTTTATTTTTCGGCTTGCATAAAGATTTTGCTTTGTTCTTTTAAAATAATCCTGATATGTTGTCATTAAGTATATCAAACTTCTTATCACGATATTTTCTGTCCATGTTGATTGTGCTTCCACTAATATAACAAGCCGGTCTCCTACCAGAAATCCCAAATCATTGTAAATATCATCCGTTAATATATTATGAATTGTTATATCCTTTAATTCAGCTTCAGTTACATCCTTATCCTCCGGATGTATTGTCTTATATAATTGTATAAGATACTTTTTGTCCTGAAACAGATTTGTAAAGACACTGTCTTTAATCGTATATTTTGCTATATCCGTTTCGTTTAACCTATCCATTATCGTATTTTTATTCTTCAAAACATCACCTCTCCTTAATTTTATACCATTCTCTACAATGTCTGCATCAACTCATTTTCTATTTCTTTTATATCTTCCGGTGTCAGACTTGTAAAAAACTGTGGTATATCCTCTATTGATAACTTCCCTGTTTTTATCATTTTTATTGCATTCTTTTTTTCGCCATTTCTCTCACCCAATTTTTCTGCTTTTTTTGCTGCTTCTTTTGCTGCATGATATTTTTCATACTCTATATACTCACGCAATATTTCTTTCTCATCATACATAGCTAACATAATAGATACAACCTTTACAAATAAAATTTATTGTCTGTTACTCTTATATTTATTATAACAAATATAAATTTTTCTTCAATAAGATACCAACATTTTAATTTTCTTGTGCATTTATAATACTTTTTACAACTTTTACACTTACACTGATGAAGAGTGATGAGGTTGTCGAGGGACTGAAAATACCCTGATATTTTATCTTGCTCAACCTTGTTTGGGAATGAAATAATCAATCTTTTTATCTCATCATTTCTAACATGAACTACAGACTTACCCTGAGCCTTTTTTGCCAATTCTTTTTTCGTATCTCTATTAGAAATTGACAATGCCAAAAATGATGAATTTATGCTTTCTTCTGGTTCAATAATATTCAAGTCTCCACCAAGCAAAATACCTGCTTTTTCAATGGTTAAAGCTCTTGCTATATCTTCTGCCGTTTCACCAGAAGCAGGAACAATAACCTCACCACCTTTACTAAAAATAGAATTTTCTTTTTCTTCTACAAAAGTATCTACTTCTCTGATTATTGTTTCATAATTTGTATATAATCTACCATACAAAATAATAGGAGTTCCTACTTTGCATAAATCACCTTTTGAATAACCGTTTCCTTTATTAAACTTGGCCATCTCCCCCAGCTTACGCTGTTCCCAAGTTAAAGTATCTCATCCTTATTTAACCCCTGCACCCTATCAGAACCTTTTTGCCCTTAAATGCGAAACCATACTTTTTAATATTATCTATTGGTATTCCTTTTGCACTCAGATTTGTCTCATACTGCTTTTCTTCAATCTGTATAAGAGCATTTTCTACAGTTTCTTCCAGAGAGTCTTCCTTTTTTGGATTATAGACTTTAAACTCCAAAATAAAAGCCTCTTTACTCCTATCTTTTGGCTCTATCATTACATCATACCGCCCGAAACCACTCTCACGATTTGAAGTCACAATATAGTCCTCTGCCAAATCAACAAGCAGCCCCAATACAAACCCATGGTAAAAACGCGATGACTTGCTAGTCATCGCATACAAGTTTGAACTATCGTTCAAACTTGAGCCATTAGCTACTCCATTACAGTCGTAGCATGAGACTAATCTCTCCGGCTGTAGTTTTGAAGGTTTTGTTCCAACATCAAAATTGCTGAATATTTCCTCAGAAATCACATTCATATACTCATTCATTGCTTCAACATCATTAATTAACAATGCTTTTACAAACGCATTATAGTTTCCTGCTGACTTTTTGAACCAACCTCTCACCATATCATAAAACATATCCAAGACTTCCATATTTGTCAGTGAAAGTTCATACAGTTGTCTCTTTCCAACTACTTTTTTTTCAATAGAAACTACTTTCAAATAACCACTTGCTAGCAAAAGACTCCAGACTGCTTCCGAATCATCATCCAGTTGATTATATACTATCTGCTCATCAATAGGACACAATATATTTTTGCCTTTTAACAATTCTTCAAAAACGGATTTTAAATCTGCATCTCCTTCTCTTACAAGTTTACTTATCAATCCATTACTACTGGTATTTGCCCAATATGTATCTATCTTTCCTTTATCCAGAAAGTTTAAAATAGACCACGGATTATAAATATCTGTTATTTTTCCAAACACAAACCCATCATACCATTTTTTAATTTCTTCTTTTTTATCCCCATATCCAAATTTCTCAAGCGAATTAAATACTTCTTCCTCAGTAAAACCAAAAGCCGTCATATATTTGTTTGATGTTGTTGTAACCACCTCAAGATTGTTTAAATCAGAAAAAACCGACTCCTTACTCACTCTTGTTATTCCTGTCATTATCGCTCTTTCAAGATATGGATTAGTTTTAAATGTAGAATTAAACAGACTTCTTGTAAATGAAGCCAACTCATCCCAAAATCCATTTACATATGCCTCCTGCATAGGCGTATCATATTCATCAAGAAGAATTATTACTTTTTTACCATAATAACGATACAAGTAGTCTGATAACTGATACAAAGACAAAGAAGCATCACTGTCATCCATATTTTCCGAGACCCGCCTAAAATATCTTTTATCCGCCTCGCCCAGCAAACCGGTAAACAAAAGAAATGAATATTCTTCATAAAGTTTTGTAATCAGTTGACATATTTTCTTTCTTGTCATCGGAAAATTTTTTTCTTTTATATTCGCAAATGACAGACTAATCACAGGATATGTTCCCTGCAACTGCCTGTACTCTTTTTCCTCCCATATTGAAAGTCCCTCAAATAAATCTTCTCTATCTTTATAATCTACTGAAAAAAACTGTTTAAGCATACTCATATTAAGAGTTTTCCCAAATCGTCTCGGACGGGCAATAAGCGTTGCCTTATCTTTGCTCTCCCACCATTCACGAATAAAATATGTCTTATCTATATAAAAACATTTACCATCCCTGATTTCATCAAATTCCTGTATTCTTATTCCAATTTTTTCAGTCATAAAAATGCTCCTCTCCGTGAAAACATTTATCCTCTAATATAAATTAAAAGTTTCCTGCTTTTCATTCTACTATAATTTCTCCCTAACCTGCATCAGTGCATATCCTAGCAGATTTTGACCTCTCCACTCGTCAATGTTTAATCTTTTTGGGTCGCTCATAGACAATCCTATACCCCATATTTTATCTCTCACGGCACATTCCGCCAGCATTGCATCACCTGTGTTTTTTAACATCTTTTTAAGTGAATAATTCTGAGAAAATTTTGCCAAAAGTCCCTCGTACACAATAATCTGTCTCATTCCATTCCAAATATTATCATTATAATTTGAAATCTGCCGTCCTAATCTTTTAATTTCTGCAACATCATTTATTGAAAGAATTTCTTCTGCTATTTTTTTGTCAGAAAAGCAAACAGCTTTTTTATACATCATGTACTGCTCCATCGATGAAAATTCAATTTCATCAATAGAAAAATCTGAATGAAACCAATTACTTAAATAACCATTTTCCTCATCAGGATTGTGAAAACAAATTATCTCCATGATTTTACCTCACTTTCTGTACTGCCAATTCAAGTTCCAAATCATGTAATCCATAATAAGCCTTTTTCAAAAAACTCAATGGAACTTTTTTTATCGTTTCCTCACTTGACACATTATAATACCACTGATAATAGGCATAAAACTCCCCAATCCAATCAGGCATAAAACCTTTAAGAGCCTTTCAAAATAATGTGCTAAATACTTTTCTTGTGCTTCTTCAAGGCTGTCCGGCTTCTCATCGTTCATCAAATCATATGCCTTTGACAAATACGAATCTGATAAATATTTATAAAAAACCAGACCAAGAAGATATGTTTTATACTCATTTGCATTGTAAATAACTTATTCTGCCAAAAACAACTTTCTCCTATCTTCCCCTGCATACCGCACATCCACCTTTGTTTCCCACGCAAAATGCACAATCCTTTATCCTCTCCCCATACTCTTTCTTCGTCACAAGATAAATCCCAACACAACTTTTTGCCGGGTGCATATTTCCGCTTTTATCAACTGACACACCCGCTTTCTCTGCCCCCGTTATTTTCACAAGTTTTGGCACCGCTGATATATCCATCCCATAAAATCCCGGTCCAAATGAATCCGTCACATATTTTTTATGCCTTACGCTGTGCTTTCTTTCTATATAACTTCTAATCCAGTCTCTCAACACATCTGTTGCCGCTATCATCAGACATTCGACATAATATTTTTCAAGAAGTGAACTTTCTTCCAACACTTTTTCATCAATATCCTTTATTCCAAATGCGTACAGATAAGCACTGTCTATGTCGCCGTACGCCACATTCATTTTTTCCAGTGCGTTACATTCTATTGTCTGCTCTCCAAATACAAATCCAGCGGTTGTCACCACACTTTCGTCAATCTGTTTAAGAATGACTTTTACTTTTTTATCACTGAAAAATTTATCATAAGCTGCATTTATTATCTCCTTATGCTGTCTTTTCATCTCCGCATCCATTGACTCAAATCCACATGAATGTTCTATTTCCGTCTCCATATCCACAATCAGCTCACTTATATCCACTTCAAGAATTTCATCTTTTGACATAAGGCACTTAAGCACCTCTTCATAATTTGCCGCCCTGTGTGGAAAAGTACATTTTGAACAGTCTTTTATTTTTTCTCCATTTGCCGTCACAAAGTAAACAGGATTTCCGGGACACTTTTCTTTAAGATATAAAGGACAATAGCAGAAAAGGCAATTAAAGTCCTTTTCTGCTATCTCATCTGATACTTTGTGGCATGGAAAATACTCGCATTTCTTATTTGAAAAAAATGAATAATTTTCTGCCATCTTTATTCCTCATTTCATTTTTATTGCTTATTTATTTGCTCTTGCAATCGCTCTTGCTACATGAACTCCACTTGCCGATGCGTGTGACAATGAATGTGTTACACCGCTGCAGTCACCGATAACATAAAGTCCTTTAAGCGGAGTTTCAAGGTTTTCATCTATCTCAACTTCCATGTTATAGAACTTGACTTCAACACCATAAAGAAGCGTATCGTCATTTGCTGTTCCCGGTGCTATCTTATCGAGTGCATATATCATTTCTATAATGCCGTCAAGTATTCTCTTTGGCATTACAAGGCTTAAATCACCCGGAGTTGCCGAAAGCGTAGGTGTCACAAATCCCTCAGCTATACGAGTTGCATTGCTTCGTCTTCCTCTTATAAGGTCACCAAATCTCTGCACTAAGACACCGCCGCCCAGCATATTTGAAAGTTTTGCTATGCTCTCTCCATATCCGTTGCTGTCTCTGAACGGCTCTGAAAAATGTTTTGCAACGAGAAGTGCAAAGTTTGTATTTTCAGTGTGTTTGCTTGGGTCTTCATAACTGTGACCGTTTACCGTAACTATTCCGTTTGTGTTTTCATTTACTACAACACCATGAGGATTCATGCAGAATGTACGGACAAGATCCTCAAATTTCGCTGTTCTGTAAACTATCTTGCTCTCGTAAAGTTCATCCGTGAGATGTGAAAATACTTCTGCCGGAAGTTCAACTCTGACACCAATATCAACACGGTTTGATTTTGTCGGAATATTAAGCTCTGAACAGACTTTTTCCATCCATTTACTTCCGCTTCTTCCCGCTGATATGATACATTTATCACACTGATAATCACCTTTTGCCGTCTTTATAAGATAACCGTCACCATTCTGTAAAACACTGTCTACAGGCGTGTCAAAATAGAAATCTACTTTGTCTTTAAGTTCTGCATAAAGATTTTCGAGAACAACATAATTCTTATCCGTTCCAAGATGGCGGACAGAGGCATCAAGAAGATGAAGACCGTTCTGAACACAAAGTTTCTTTATCTCAGTATTGGCTGTCGAATAAAGTTTTGTACCCTCACCGCCATATTTAAGATTTAACTCATCTACATAATACATAAGGTCGAGCGCCTTATTTTTTCCTATATATTCATATAAAGTACCGCCAAACTGATTTGTTATATTATATTTACCGTCTGAAAAAGCACCCGCCCCGCCAAAACCGTTCATTATAGAGCAGCTTTTACAATTTATACAGCTTTTTATCTTATCGCCGTCAATAGGGCAGACTCTCTTTTCAAGTGAATGACCTGTCTCAAATACGGCAACCTTAATCTCAGGATTTTTCTTAACCAATTCATATGATGCAAAAATACCTCCAGGACCTGCACCAACTATAATAATGTCATATCTCATACGCATAAATCCTCCTTTCAGGACACAAGAGTTACTTAGCCATTAACAAGTCCTGACATTCCGTATCAGACCTGTAAATGAAAAATAACTACAAAAATACAGAAGCAGGGCTAAATCCATTTCAAAACTTAACTCGCTTCTGCATTTATTTTACACTATATACATTATTTATGCAATTAAATATGTCAAATTATATGCCCTCAACCATTTTTAAAAGGAGCAGTTTTTCCCCTTTATGGACTATGTCGCCATTTAAATCATTTAGCTGGCTGATACTCTCAACGGTCGTGCGGTATTTTTTCGCAATATCCCACACCGGTGTATCTTTTATCGCATAATAACCTACTATTCCGGGCAGTTTATGAAGCCGCTCAAAATCAAGTGGTTCAACATTTACATCAAAAATATAATTCTCCTCAAAATTTGAAAAAGCAATGGCACATAATGTTATATTTGCCTTGACCTCAATTTCCGAACTGTCAAGCATCATAACATTTATATTGTTTATCTCAAATTGCAATTCATAGTAACATTCAGGACTAAGGCCATCAATCTCGATAACATGGCGAAACGGCATTACCACCTTTTCGATAGATAAAGGATTAGAATCATTTTCCGTCATATACAAAACATCAAGCTGCATCACGCCGTCAAGCTGTATCCCGTCTTTTACAACCTGCTGTTCATCAATCGTTATCTTTCCCGTTGTATTGCATATCTGAAGTATTTTATCCTGATTGTCTATATTAAATTGCTCAGAAAGTCTCAAAACACTCTGATTTTTCATAATAAGCCTGTTTAGTGACATAGTCTTTCTTACCGGCTCAAGCTCCATTGCCGTTGAATAAGCATCGTCAAGTATCTGAGTTTCTTTATTCTCATAAAACTTCATTTGCAATTTCAGTGTCAGTTCAAAACTTATTATCCTGTTTTCACCATCCTCATCAGGCTTTCCTGAAAGCTCCCTGCTGCCGACACTCACATCTATATCAGGAATCATATCCTCATTGCAGTTATTACAGTTTATAATCTCGTCAAAAGCCGCTTCTGTCTCAAAATATTCAAGGCTCCGCTCCTCATTTTCAGGAGTATATAAAACAAAAATATTCAAATCCCCCATAAGTCTTACACCATCCTCGACAACTTTAGTCTGGATGTTAAGAGGTCTTATATTATAATACAATATTGAATCAATATTCGGTTTTGCTTTCGGCAGATTTATCTCCTCGTAAATACGATGTATATCATTTTTGCTGATAACAAGATGTGTATATGCTACATTCTTTAACTTTGAATATAATCCCTCCGAATCCGTCATTCCTATATCCTCAGAGTCCGAAAGTAATGACACTGCCTCATAATTATCGCTCACCGGCTTGCAGCAATGTATCCCTATAATGGCATTTATGCTCAGTTTTCTTGAATTTATAAGGTTTGCCTGACAGTCATCAATCTCAAAATGACAGTCAATATCATCTCCCTCCGAAACCTCATCAAGCCCTACCGACTCATCAAAATTTATACTTCCGGAAAGATTATGTACTGGAACAATATCGTCACTGCTCGTATATAAAATAAAATAATCAAGGGTTCCTTTTATGCCTGCCCTGCCGTCAAGTGCCACAACCGAATTAGATAAAATATTTCCCTCTATTTTAATTATCTTATCTATATCGGGTTTGCTGTCAGGAACATTCATATCATTTTCCAATGTAATCTGTGTATCACTGTGACAAACTATCTGATTTGAAGTTATCTGTGCGGTTTTAAGTTCCATAGAAATCTCCTTAAATTTATTTAATTGCCATAGATGATTGCGAAACTAATTATATGTTGTGTTAATTGTGAGATTATGATAGTTTCGCAAATGTCTAATTTTATTGTCAGGGTAAAAATTGCCCCGCTGATATATAATTCATATGCAATAATATTTTATTCAACTGCATTAAAAAATATTACATCTTAGCAACTGTTCAGGCATAAAAAGAGTATCGGCATATAACGAGCTTGTTCATTGTTTGCCAAATTTTCTTTTTATGACAGAATATCAAATAAGACTAACCCAAAACATTATACTTGTGGTAAAATATATTAAGAAACAAAAAGACTGCTTTTTAAACATACGATGCTGTAAGTAACAGTCGGAAATGTCTGTAATATTGATTCGCAAATACAAACATAAAATCAAATACAATGAAAGTCTATAAAATTGATGTTTAAAAAGAGCAGCCAAATATTTATATATAAACAAAAAAAGGATAACAAACATTATGAACAAAGAAACTAAGATAACATATGTAAACAATATAAGCGTTGAAGATTATAATGCACTCAGAAAATCAGTAAACTGGATAAATGTAACTGAAAAAAGGGCAGCAATTGCCCTTAAAAACTCATTTTATCTCTGCGTAGCAGTCTGTGACAATAAACCTGTCGGTATGGCACGCATCGTAAGTGACGGCGGCTATACATATTTCATAACAGATGTAATCGTACACCCGGACTATCAGGGACATCACATAGGTACGGAACTTATACGCCGTGAACTTGACTACATACAAAAAGATGTAGTGGCAGGGGAAACCGTAATGGTAAGCCTTATGGCAGCCTACCATCGTGAAAGTTTCTATGAAAAATTCGGTTTCCACACAAGACCATTCGGAAATCACGGTCCCGGAATGTCAATGTGGGTGTCACGCGATGTAACCGGAAACCCAATGACTTTCTAAACAAACTTGTTCATGCTGCCATCATACTTATAATCGATGGCAGCAAGTTTATTTTCAAGTTCTTCCCTGTCAATGTCAAGTGATTTGCACATCTCTTCAATGTCAGGGTAAAAATCCCTAAGCTGCGTATTCACATAACTAAGCAGCATCACCGGGTCTTTTGGTATCGAATCATTGCTCATTTCAATCCTCCATTCTAAACCGTCCTTTTGCATGACAGTGCCACTCAAAGTCAATAATATTCGCAAAATACTCTACTTACTAGTAACAGTTCAGTCTTGCATTTCTTACTTTGTACCGCTATTCCATTTTCAGCCAAACAATGATTACTTAGCGGCACTGTTTATAAGACCAACTATCTTTTCTATTGAATTGTTAAGCTGGCTCTTGTTCATTGCAGCTATATACTTTTCTTTATTGTCAAATGCCTCATTTACGGCGGCAAGAAGTTTTTCATTGGTAACTTCCTCCTCCTGAATAACTATACTGTAACCAAGTTTTTCAAATGATGCCGCATTTAATATCTGGTCACCGCGGCTTGCCTGTGCAGACAATGGTATAAGTATATTAGGCTTTTTAAGTGCAAGTATCTCACATATGGCATTTGCCCCGGCTCTTGAAATCATTATATCAGAAGCCGCCATAAGGTCAGGAAGTTCCTCACTTATGTACTCATACTGCACATAACCTTTTGTACCTACAAGTGAGTCATCTTTCTTTCCTTTTCCGCAGAGATGTATTACCTGAAATTTCTTCAAAAGTTCCGGAAGTATCCCTCTTACCGCATTGTTTACGGCAACTGCTCCAAGACTTCCTCCTATTATAAGAATAACCGGTTTTGAATTATCAAATCCACAAAATTTAAGTCCTTTTTCTTTATCTCCCTTAAAAAGTTCTTCCCTTATAGGCGAACCCGTAAGTACAGCTTTTTCCGCTGGAAGATGCTTTAGTGTCTCAGGGAAATTTGTGCATACTCTCACTGCACATGGAATACATATCTTATTTGCAAGTCCCGGTGTCATATCTGACTCATGTATGATACATGGAATTTTTCTTGATTTTGCTGCAACAACAACGGGAACTGAAACAAATCCTCCCTTTGAAAATACAACATCAGGCTTAATCTTTTTAAGAAGTTTCCTCGCCTGTGCAAATCCTTTTAATACCTTAAATGGGTCGCTGATATTCTTAAGATCAATATATCTGCGAAGTTTTCCGCTTGAAATCCCATAATAAGGTATTCCCAATTTCTCTATAAGTTTCTTCTCAATTCCCTCATAAGAACCGATATAATAAATCTCATATCCCGCTTTTTTAAGCTCCGGTATAAGTGCGATATTGGGTGTGACATGACCGGCTGTTCCACCACCGGTTAAAACTATTTTCTTCATTAGGAAATATCTCCTTTCAGATCTATTTTAAATTTTTCATCATACTTTTTAGTGTCAAAAGGTATTTTTCCTCAACTGATTTGATGGATTGTCATATTTCTTTCTGCTTTTGACTCCTGCATCACATTATTATAATACAAAAAACAGAAAGCAACAATATATAGAATATTTAACATTTTTGTAAATAAATTGAACTTTTTGTAAATCGAAATAGCGATATTGCACAAATTTAAACCGTATTTTTTTGCTAAACCAGCATTTATTATAGTAATTATGACGAAATCTTTAATATTCTGTGAATAATAATTGCAAATATTTCACAAAAAGGATATTATTATGTTGTATTGAAAAACAAGCACTTAACATGAAAGGAGAAAATTTATGCGACTTCGCAAAAAAGTAATGGCTGTATTATTATCAGCAGCCATGATCGCCACAACAGTTTGTATTCCGAAGAAGAATGTGCAGACTGTTTCAGCATCATCATTCAACAATCTTAATCAGACAGAGATCACCAAAGCAATGGGAGCAGGCTGGAATCTTGGAAACCAGCTTGAAGCATCCTCAAACGGAACACCAAACGAGACAGCCTATGGCAATCCAAAGATTAACGAGGAACTTATCCTTGCGGTAAAAGATGCAGGATTTAAGTCAATCAGAATCCCAGTGTCATATCTTAGCATGATTGATGACAACAACGGATATAAAATTGATTCCTCTTGGCTCGACAGAGTTAAACAGGTTGTCGATATGTGTGTTGACAACGGACTCTATGCCATAGTCAATATGCACGGCGACGGATATACGACTGTTTCAGGCGGCTGGCTTCTCTGCGGAAATGGTGAACAGACTAAGATTAAGGCAAAATACAAAGCCTGCTGGGAGCAAATAGCCGACACATTTAAAAACTACGACGAGCATCTTATATTTGAATCAATGAATGAAGAATTTGACGGTACATATGGAAATCCTTCTTATAATGCATATGCAAATATAAATGCTTATAATCAGATTTTTGTTGATACAGTCAGAAAATCAGGCGGCAACAACGATAAAAGATGGCTTCTTATTCCCGGTTGGAACACAAATATCAACTATACGGCAGATAATTATGGATTTGAAATGCCTTCAGATAAATATCTTTCATCTTCAATTCCATCAGGTCAGAAAAGAATAATGGTTTCCGTACATTATTATGACCCATGGGATTTCTGTGGTACAGAATCATCAACCTGCACACAGTGGGGCGAAAAAGCTACAAACAGTTCCAAAGTGGCAAGCTGGGGCGATGAATCCTATATGGCATCACAGTTAAAGAAAATGAACACAAAATTTGTAGAAAACGGTTATCCGGTAGTAGTCGGCGAATTTGGTGCGATAGACAAATCAGCCTTTGATTCGCAAAATGCTGCCTGCCGTGCAGACTACTACGAAAAATTCTGTTATTACTCAGATATGTACGGAATCATTCCTGTTGCATGGGACAACGGTTACAACGGAAATTATGGTTTCGGCTTATTTGACAGATATTCATACAAAGTTACACAGCAGTCAGTTATCAATGCAATCATGGAAATTTACGGTGACTCCTCATCGGCAACTGCCACCGGCATAAAACTTGACCAGACTTCAATGATAATAAATATCGGTGATGAGAAAAAACAGCTCAATGCAACTCTCACACCTGCTGACAGCAAAGACAAGATTACATGGAAATCAAGTGATGAAGAAGTTGCAACTGTCAATTCTAAAGGACAGGTTACGGCAGTAAATGCAGGCACTTGCAAAATCACGGCATCAGTCCCTCTCGGCTACAGTGCTTCATGTGAGGTAACAGTGCCAAAAGCCAATTATGTACGAGCTAAGCTCTATCTCCTTGAAACAGCAAACTGGCAGTCAGTAGCCAGCGACGAATATGTTGATATTTATTCAAAAGGAGGTACATTCTCACTCAGTCTCGATGCAACACAGAGCCAGTTAAGCAACATAGGCTCACTTTACATAAGAGACATAAATGTAGGTGATGAAGATGCTTCTGCTTTCAATAAAGCAACTATAAAAGTTTCATCAATAGAGGTAAACGGTACTGCATATTCAATGAAGAATGATACTTTCCTCTATGACACATCAAAGAAAGCTTCTGATGACGGACTCACCTGCCCGATATTTAACTTCTCATTTATAAATGTATGGGCAAACACACATGTAAATAATGTCACTGTAGAAAACGGAAATTATAAGGCATACTTTAACAATGTATCCTATCAGACACTAAACAATGTAAAGATTAACTTCACTGTATCTGATATTGACGGCAACTCAGCAACAGCAGCTCCAACGATTGCTCCGACAGTTGCCCCGACAGTTGCCCCGACAGTTGCTCCGACAGTTGCTCCGACAGTGACTCCGACAGCAGCTCCGACTGTTGCTCCGACTGTTGCTCCGACGATTGCTCCGACGATTGCTCCAACAGTTGCTCCGACGGTTGCCCCGACAGTTGCTCCGACAGTTACTCCGACGGTTGCTCCGACAGTTGCTCCGACAGTCGCTCCATCAGATTCTGATGACATAACCGGCTCAGTAAAACTTGAAAGTGACTGGGGAAGTGGCGGAATCGTTACGATTTCACTCAAAAACAACACTTCTAAAATATTTACATCAGGATGGACGGTCGAGTTTACTCTCTCAAGAGAAATCACATCAATGTGGAGCGGTAATTGCGAAAGTCTCGGAAACAACCGCTACAGAGTAAGCAATCCTGCATGGTCCGGTTACTGGGGTGCTTCAGATACCATCACACTTAATGGTGCTATTGGTTCAGGAAGCGGTACACCTGTTATCACTGATATAAAACTTGTAAAATAATAATATTATGTTTGGGTCAAAATACCTTTTGCCCCCAACATCCTATTATAAAATCCACACTTTATAAGCTATTAAAATTATTTATCAGACAAATAAATGAGCAGAGGAAAACTTTTCCTCTGCTCATTGTAATTTAATACTCTTTTCTACACACATTTCTAAGTACATCGGTTTTGGACAAGTGCACTCAGACACAAATCCGTGTGTGAAAACTTTTATTAGTCTTAAATTTATTTGATAACTTTTATCCATCCTTCAGGAGCTTCGATTCTGCCCATCTGGATACCTGTAAGTGTATCATAAAGTTCTTTTGTCTTTGGTCCCATCTGCTCCATTCCGCTTGGGAAACAGATTTCTTTGCCGTGGTCAACAATCTTTCCTACAGGAGAGATAACTGCTGCCGTACCACAAAGACCACACTCAGCAAAATCCTTAACTTCATCAAGATATACTTCTCTCTCTTCAACTTCCATTCCGAGATAATCTTTTGCAACAACCTCTAATGAACGGCGTGTGATAGATGGAAGAATACTGTTTGACTTAGGAGTAACAAACTTACCGTCTTTTGTGATAAAGATAAGGTTTGCTCCACCAGTCTCCTCAATCTTTGTACGAGAAGCTGCATCAAGGTAAACATTCTCATCAAATCCTTTCTGATGAGCATCAACTATTGCATGAAGACTCATAGCATAATTAAGTCCTGCCTTGATATGACCTGTTCCATGAGGAGCTGCTCTGTCGAAGTCACTAACACGGATAGTGATAGGCTTTGCACCACCCTTAAAGTAAGGTCCTACAGGTGTTGTAAATACTCTGAACTGATACTCATTGGCAGGTTTAACACCAATGATGGCATCACTACCAAACATATAAGGACGAATATACAATGTTGCACCAGAACCATATGGTGGTACATAATCAATATTTGCCTCAACCACTTTAGCAATAGCATCTACAAATCTATCTTCAGGAAATACCGGCATCTCAAGTCTGCTTGCTGAATCTGCAAGACGAGAGGCATTTAAGTCAGGTCTAAAGCATACCACTCTGCCATCCTCTGTAGTATATGCTTTCAATCCTTCAAATACAGTCTGTGCATACTGGAGTACACAGGCACACTCGCTGATAGTAATCATATCATCATCTATGAGTGCTCCGTCATCCCATGCTCCGTCCTTGAAGTTTGACACATATCTTTTGTCTGTCTTTACATAACCAAATCCAAGATTATTCCAATCGATGTCTTTTTTTGCCATAACAATACTTCCTTTCGTAACCCTAATTTATCGGGTGAATTATTTGCAAAAGATTACATATCAATACAATCAATACAATCAATACACATATACTGTATAATATTAAATACATTGATAAAAATCTTTTATTCTAACATATTTCTAATGATACTCCCATGATTTTATACTGTCAAGAATTTAATCTCTACCGTTTACACCTAATCTTCCTCTATCATATTTATTCTTCTGATATGTCTCTCATCATTTGAAAATTCAGTATTTAAAAATGTATCGACAATCTTTAATGCAAGTCCCGGTCCTACCACTCTTGCACCCATTGCCAGTATATTTGCGTCATTGTGTTCTCTTGTTGCCTGTGCACTAAATGTATCATGGCAAAGAGCGGCTCTTATTCCCTTAACTTTGTTGGCTGTTATAGAAATTCCTATACCTGTTCCACATATAAGAATACCTTTTTCACACTCACCTGACACTATCGCATTTGCAACTTTTTTTGCATAAACAGGATAATCGCATGATTTTTCATCATAACATCCATAATCCTTATACTCTACACCCTGTTCCTTTAAATGAGCCATAATCTCCTGTTTAAGCCCATATCCGCCATGGTCACTTCCTATTGCTATCATTTTAACTTACCTCCATATCTTTACTGTTTAACTCTTTATTATTTACATCTTTGGCATCATCATCATTTTCATGATACTCTGCTTCCATGTGTAAAATCACCTTTTCAATCTTTTCTGCAACTTCCTCAAAAAACTTGTCATATAATGTTTCATCGGGGTCGAACGGATCTGATATATCCGCATCATCCTCTATATATTCTCCCAGCGTATATACATTGTTTGATACACCAAGATCTTCTATTACTTTTAACTTGTCGCTAAATGTCATTGTGAGTATCAGTGTATCTTGTCCAATATTCTCCCTCTCTAACTGTTTTGAGTTTTCATGATTACTTATATTTATATCATGACTGCTCAACAAAACATTTACTTTTGGATTTATCGGCTCTGAAAACAGTACAACAGTTCCTCTTGACATGGATTCAGGCAGCCAGTTAGGTGCCTTGTCCCTGTAAATAGCTTCAACAAGAGGACTGCTGAATGTATTTCCTTTGCTCACAAATATGACTTTGTCATAACCTTTCATCTGCTTCTCCTTTTATCGTTCATTCTATAATGTCAATATATCCGTCTGCTCTGTCTGAACTAACAAATTTACATTATGGCTTAAAATAATTTTGATGTCCTGTTTTATACATGAATCACATGATGCCCTGCAGCTTTTATCATCCTGTTCATTATCGCTCCGCCAAGTCTGTCGTCACTAAAGCTCTCAGCATATATATCCTGTGCACCTATATGATCCATATCTCTTAGTATATCATATAACCCTGCTGCAATGGAACCTTCAGTTTTTCTTGAACCGATACTTTTTACCGTACCGTATTTATATCTGTATTTTGTCTCATCAGTCGCAATAACGGCAACATTTCTTCCATCAGCAATTTTTTCTTTGGAAAGCTCATTTATCTTTGCCACAACATTATCAATATCACCCTCTACGATTGTCATCTGTCCTTTTGGTGCATAATGACGGTATTTCATTCCCGGAGCTTTTGCAATAATATTTTTCTTGGGTGCTTCTCCCACGATGGCAGGGTCAACTTTCACTTCACCCACTACATTTTCAAGCATTTCCTTTGTTATGTAGCCCGGTCTTAAGATAACAGGTATATCTTCACTCATATCCACTATCGTCGATTCAAGACCAATACCTACACTACCGCCGTCTATTATCATATCTATCTTTCCCGAAAGGTCTTCTATAACATGCTCTGCCTTTGTGGGACTGGGTCTTCCCGAAGTGTTTGCACTCGGTGCAGCTATATAAACTCCAGACTGTCTTATAAGCTCTCTTGCCACCGGATGACTCGGCATCCTTACTGCAACCGTTTCAAGTCCCCCTGTCGTTGACATAGGGACATTTTCTTTTTTTCTAAAGATAAGCGTCATCGGTCCAGGCCAGAAAGCGTCCATAAGCTTCTCTGCTTTTTTTGAAACCTCTGATGCTATTTCGTCAAGACTTTTTCTGTCTGCTATATGTATTATAAGAGGATTATCCGATGGTCTTCCTTTTGCCGCATATATCTTTGCTGATGCTTCCTTGTGCATACCGTCACCGCCAAGACCATAAACTGTTTCTGTCGGAAACGCTACAAGACCGTTTCTTTTTAATATCTCACAAGCCTCTTTAAGTTCCCCGTCATCAAACATTTCCGGATTTACTTTGATAACCTTTGTATCCATACTCATCTAATGAGCCTCCTTCTGAATATATTCACTAATTCCCTGTGCTATCGCTGATGACATTTTTTTCTGATATTTATCATCAGACAAAAGTGCTGCCTCCTGCGGATTAGACAAAAATCCACATTCAACGATAATCGCAACAGGACTGCTGTTTTTTAATATATAATAATCTGAATTTGCTTTTTCTATCCTATGATTTCCATCATTTATACATGATGCTATCTTTTTTTGCATTATCCCTGCAAATTTTTTTCCCTCCTCAGATGTACTCTGATAAAAAACCTGTGCCCCTTTTGAACTCTCACCTGTAAAACTGTTCTGATGAATACTCACAACAAGTTTTACATCTGACTGATTCATTATCTCTATCCTTTTATGAAGATCTGCAATCTTTTTATTTGTATCGCTCTCGTCGTAAAGCCCCGTATCTTTTTCCCTTGTCATGATAACCTTATAGTTTTTGTCCTGTAACTCTTTTTTTAGATATTGGGATATTGCAAGATTAATGTCCTTTTCAAGTGAACCGTCAACACCGACTTTTCCAGGGTCCCCGCCACCATGTCCCGGATCAATGACTATAACATTTTTTTCACTATTTTTAAATACAGGCATATTTTTCATCATACCTACACTTATGACTGCTCCTGATATGGCGGTACATACAAATAGTGATATAATACATTTTTTTAACAGATACATATAAAACTCCAATTCCACGCCAATACTCAGCATTGCACTTTTCACACCTGCAGTGCGGCTGAAATACAAAATGTGCGTTTATGTTTTCTCATACTATATATGCCATCTGTTTAATTTTATGACTTTACTGTGCCATGTATTTTTCTATTGTATCCCAGACATTCTTTTTCTCCATGCCTGCTTTCCAGAATGCAGCTCCAGCCATCTTATGTGAATTTACTGTTTCAAGTTTCATAGCAAGAGATTTTGAGTTTTCAAGCCATATCTTATATAAAGCATTGTCCTTTGTATATTCAGCATATTCAAGTCCCGTCTGTTCATTCCATTTAAGCTCTGCTTTTGCATCACTTATCAGCTCCTCAGCATATTTCATCGAACACGCCTCTGATGAAAGTTTTGTCTCTCCGTTTTTGGTAGTTTCTTTCCATAATCTTGAATAAAACGGCAAACCTATTATTGACTGATTTGCAGGAACTTCTTTCAATATATTTTCAGAAGCATTTCTTACATAACTGATAGATGAAACCGGTCCTGCCTCCTTAGAGCCGGAATAAAATTCATCATATGCCATAGTTATAACATAATCCGCCACTGCAGCCTGCTCATTTCTGCTATAATAAGCTGAATAGCTTGCCGGAGGATAATTGTCAATAGATAAAACAATTCCGTTGTTGCGGCACATTATTCCTAATTCTCTTACAAACTGGATAAAATCATCCCCGTTAGCTTTCTTCACATTTTCAAAATCAATATTTATTCCGTCAAGACTGTATCTTATAGCCTCAGCAAGAAGATTTTTCTCAAGTCTTTCCCTGCAGCTCGTTCTGCTAAGAACCTTTCCTATCTTCATATCCGGTGCAAAATCATTGCAAAGTCCCCAGACCTGTATCCCCATAGAATGAGCTTTTTCCACATAGTCATAACTTGCTATAGATGATATATTTCCGTTGTTATCACTTGTTCCAAACCATGTCGGTGCTATAACATTGACTTTCTTTGTCCCGGACAGAACATTGGTAAGATTTGCGTTTGCAGACTGTGTCGTGACCTGATGCCATAAAAGATTTACTTTTCCACTTAAAAGTGTATGCGGATATGTCTCCTCAACAAAATCAGTCTTTGGAACATACTCATATGTATCACCTAAAGACGACATTTTGATATATCCTATAACACCACTCTCCGAAAGCACCTTATCAAACCCACTTTTATCCGTATTTTCTTCAAGTATCCTTAATTTATCTTTTTTCTTTACATCTATAAGTATCCTGCTCTTTATACTTGGTTCAAATCTAAGCTTTGCCTCTTCATCTGCCTGTACCCATTTCTGCTTATCTCCAAATTTATATGTCAGTACAACTCTGTTAGGATTTTTATATGTCTTATATTCCAAAGCAGTATATTCCTTAATAAAATCAAGTGCAATATAAAGTTTATCACCCCTAAGCTTAGCGATAACATAATCTTTAGTATTGCTGCTTTTGTTTATATCATATGTCTTACTGTCAAGTCCTGCTTTTATAACAGATGTCGCCGTTGTATATATAAGAAGATTTTCGTTAGCATCCCAGTAAAATCTCTTATTCAATACTCCTGATACAAATTCATCATCAAGATATATATGTCCATCCTCATATAATGCTTTATTTTTATTTATATTTTCTTCAGCTATGACCGTATAACCTTTTTCACTTTCCCCGTAATACTCTGCGAGATTCATATAATCATTGCACGGCATATTTTTCTTTATGATAAAAACTGCCGCAACTATAATAAAGATTCCTACCGTAAATATAAGTGGTAATACTAATTTTTTATTTTTCATAAGCGATACCTTTCTTTTATAATCACTAATTTTTCTATAATTCGATTATCATACCCTCTTAACTATATTTTGTTACCGTTCACACCTCAGAGCTAACAACAACTTCTTTTTCCGTTCATTCAGATATAATCCTCATATATCAGTATATCACTTATGTTTTTTTGAGTAAAGGCACATATAAAAATCATACAATGCAGCCTTTTAACCCATCCGTTACAAAGGCTGCATTTTTTAATTACCATTTTCTTATTTGATATTAACTTTTGTTTATCATCATTTCACAATTATTATTGTGCATTTTCCTGCACATATTATGTTTGTGTAACACACAAACCCGACATTTTTTACAATAAAAACTTACAACTCATACTATGTATAATGGAGTGGGGATATCCGAATATAAAGCTTCAACCCCCTTATTTATAAACGATTAAATTCGACCTGCACAATCTTACCCTTGTCATCACTGACATAATCTTCCATATAATAATTGTCCTCTCTGACATGATCAATTACTTCAGAACTTTCTCCCGTATAAAACATCCCATCTATCTTAACTTCAACCCCATATAATGACCACTTTGAAGCTTCAGCTAAAATCCATGCTGTTGTTCTATCCTCTCTCTCTTCTGAGTCATTCCTCATTTTACCAACCTCCTAAGTCACTTCTAATTTTAAAATGGACATACAGCTATATAATTATCTGACTGCTTTGTAAGCATTTGTCTGGCACCGTCCGCATTATAAATACAAACAGCAGCACTTGTTGTGATTTAACGTCAATTTTCCCTGTCCACCTTTACCATCTCCAGATCAACGATTCAAAAAAGCATCTGGTAAAACGCATATCATTGTCAAACCTTATCGTATATAAATATTAAATGAATTTTCTTTTTATCAGTGCCGCCTATATGACTCTAACCGGCAACATTAAATTTTTTCATTTGCCCTCTTCCTATAAACTCACCTCCAATCAAATGATCGTCTCTCTGTGCTGACTATTATATGATGACATTTTATACATTTTCAACACAAAAATCACCGTATTATCAACAAATCTGTCCTCAATTTTTTGATACATTTGCACAGAAAAAAATGTGATTTAATGAGATTTACTAAGATTTCAAAAATGTGTTTAAAAATATGCAAAAAATTCTAGTATTTATTATTAACTTTTTACAAATCATATTCACAAACACATTCTTACTTATTAAAACACTCCGCTCTCACTCATATCATATAATGATGTTGAGAGTAAAAATTATTTTGCCCATAATCAGATAAATGGTGATTTTTTCTCTTATATATACGATAAAATAAGTATTCTGCCGCCTTTAAATTATTGACTTGAACACGATATTAACCTATAATTTAACTATAAGAATACTTATAAAATAAATTTTGTTTAGAAAGGGAGTGAGCCTATGCGAATTGAAAAAATCAATGATAATCAAATCCGTTGTACACTCAATAAAAAAGACTTATCCGACAGAGAACTTCGTATCAGCGAACTTGCATACGGAACAGATAAAGCCAAGGCTCTATTTCGTGACATGGTGCAGCAGGCATCCTACGAATTCGGCTTTGAAGCTGAAAACATCCCACTCATGATAGAAGCGATTCCAATGTATCCTGATACCCTAGTTCTGTTAATCACAAAGGTTGAAGATCCTGATGAACTCGACACAAGATTTTCAACTTTTTCAGAATCACCTGATAGCGAAGATTATGAATCTGCAGGTGAATTTACATTTGATGATGATGACGAAGCAGATTTTGACGATGATGAGGATATTTATGAGCTCGCCGGCAACATAAGCTCTGATGACGAGGAAATACCTCTTGAGCCAACTTCATCATATGACCGGAACACCGACTTCATCTCATTGTCAGAAGCATTGGGTATGGAGCCACGCCCAAAGAACACCGATAAAAAAGTTCCGGTAAATGTCGCAAGGATTTTCTCCTTTAAATCGATAAATGACATTTCATTATTAGCAGATAATCTTTACCATATATATACAAGTGAGAACACTTTGTATAAAAATGATAAAACCGGGGAATATATTCTTATCATGCAGCAGGGCAGCTTATCACCTGAATCATTTAACAGAATATGCAATCTTGCCAACGAATATGGCACACAGCTAAAAAATGTTCCTGCAAGTATTTCTTATTTTGAAGAACATTTTGAACCTCTTATAAAATATGATGCTTTGCAAAAGCTCGTTTAAGTTGTATTATGTCGCTACCCAAAGTTCACTCAAACTAACTATTTTTCCTTTATTTTCAGTGCTTTCAGGGGTTGTCAAAAATAAAAAACTGCGTTATAATGAATGCACAAAATCAATAAGGAGGGACAACAAAATGGCATATGTAATTAGTGATGATTGTGTTAGCTGTGGAGCTTGTGCTGGCGGATGTCCAGTAGGCGCTATTTCTGAAGGAGATGCTCATTACCAGATTGATGCAGATACATGTATCGAATGTGGTGCTTGTGCAGGAACATGCCCTTCAGGTGCTATTTCACAGGAGTAATTTTATCCGGAAACTTGTTTTTAAAACAACGATTTCTATTGACGAATTTTTTTACTTTATGTAAAATAAAGCTGCTGGTAAAGGAGTTTTTCTCCCGTACAGTAGCTTTTTCGTTTTTAATAATATTTTTTCAAAGGAGATCAGACTATTATGACAGAGAGAATTTCTAAAGATATGATAATTGCAGATATGCTTAAAGTCGATGCCGGTATCGCTGCTATCCTTATGGCTTCAGGTATGCATTGTATAGGATGCCCATCAGCTCAGGGTGAATCACTTGAAGAAGCTGCTATGGTTCACGGACTTAACGCAGACGAGCTTGTAGCTAATGTTAATGATTATCTTTCAAAGAAATAATTACTTGGCAAAATAAAGCTAAACATAATGTGGGTGTTTCTTGAAGGCAATTCAAGAAACACCCCCTTATTTTAAACAACAATTCTTATTTTCTTTCCTCGATTGCAAACCTTTCAAACTTATCACGAACCTGTTTGAAAGTTTCCAAAAGCTTTGGCGAAAATGTTCCACATTCACCATTCATTATCATATTAAATGCTTTTTCATTAGAAAAGGCATCTTTATAACATCTCTCATTTATGAGAGCATCATATACATCGGCAAGCGAAACAAGCTGTGCTGATACCGGTATCTCATCCCCCTTTAAACCATCAGGATAACCTTTTCCATCGTATCTCTCATGATGATAGCGGATTATATCATAACATATCTGTTTAAGTTCCTCGCTCTGTTCAAGATTAACCGCCTGAATAAGTTCACAACCCTTTACCGTATGTAGTTTCATATATTCAAATTCTTCTTTTGTAAGTCTGCCCGGTTTCAAGAGAATTTTGTCAGGTATTGATATTTTTCCAAGGTCATGTAAAGCACTTGCCTCGACTATATTATCTATCATTTCATCCGTAAGGTTATACTCAGGATACAGTTCTTTGAACTTCTCGGCAAGAATCTTAGTATATCCTTTAACCCTCATAATATGCTCGCCACTCTCAAGATTTCTAAACTCTACTATCGTACCAAGCATATCCAAAATGTCTTTATTTAATTTTTCTACTCTTTCTTTCTGTTTCTCTAATTTTTCATATGCTTTTCTCAAAACAGCAGTCTGTTCCTGAACCTGTTGTTCAAGATGATTTTTATAAACATATATATTTATCATGTTCTGAACACGCTTACGGACTATCGATGTCTTAAAAGGTCGTCCTATAAAGTCAAATACCCCATACTTAAAACAGATATTTTCATTTTCGGCACTTATCTCCGAACTAATTATCATTACGGGAACTTTCTTCATAATTCCTTTTTTCGACAATTCCTCTATAACACCAAATCCATTAATCTCTGGCATAATAAGATCCAAAAGGATACCGTCTATCTGCTCCTTATGTTCTATCATTTTCAATGCTTTTTTGCCATTTTCTGCTTCTAATATGTCATATTCATCCTTAAGCATTTCTTTTAATAATTCTCTATTTATATATGAATCGTCAACAATAAGAATTTTATACCTCATATATGTTTTCCTTTCTGACTACTCCAGTCAAGCCTGCTCTATCCTAAACTCTTTATGATAACACCAACAAAACCTGTTATTGTCCTCACGCAAAATGCAGACGCAAACTAATTTCCTGTTGTCGTTTATCCCTCATTCTGAAGTTCTCTTATCGTTTCTATCATACTCTCATATTTTTCCTTAACAGCCTCAAATAATGGCTCTGTACCCTCCGTACTATGCCCTCTGAGTTTCTCCGTTAATTCTGAACTAAGCTCATTCAGTCCGTTAAAACCAAGATTTAAACAGACTCCCTTTAAAGTATGAGCTGCACGAAATGCCTTTTCTCCATCATTTTCCTCAAGCCCCGCTTTTAACTGTTCAAAGCTTGGATCATTCAGAAAACTTATGGCAAATCTATTTACCATTGCCTCACTTCCAAATCTTGAAAGAATTTCCTGATAATCTTCTCCCATTTTTTCGTAACATTCCTGTACTGTCATAATAATTCATCTCCCTTAATATCCCTTTTACTAATTTGCCATAAAATCATGTCATAAGCACAAAAGGGTGGTACATTGTCAAATAACAATATATCACCCTTACTTTATTGATTGCATATAAACAGTATATTTCACAACATTTATAATTTAGTATCAGTTTATAATACATCGTCTTTCTTTTTAAGTCCATGATGTATTAAAAAGCTTATTTATAATATATTATGTTAGCATAAATATACATCTCTTTCAATATTAGCAATCTCCCTATAAGACTATAAATTCTGCATATTACAACTGTAATTATTCAAAAAAACAATAATATCTTCTTTCTGTGGCATTACCTTTAATGCTCCTCTTTTTGTCGTAATAATCGACGATGCTGCACTGGCAAATTTAAGCATATGTAAAATATCGGATTCTGTAAGATTATTTAATCCTTTTTCAAGAACACTGTTTAAAACACATGCCATAAATGTATCTCCGGCTCCGGTTGTCTCCACTGTATCTTTCCTTATAAAGGCTTTTTGGCAAAAGCTCTGTCCTTTATAATATGCAATGCTTCCGTTTTTTCCTTGTGTAGCACAAATCAATGCCGGCTGATATTTTTTCAGAATTTTTTTCACTCCTTTCTCAATATCAGCTTCTTCTGTAAGAAAACTAATCTCATCATCTGATATTTTTAAAACATCACATTTACTTATCCCATACCACATCTGTTCTTTTGCTTTTTCCAAATCATCCCATAAAGGTGGACGCAGATTTGGATCAAATGATATAACAGCTCCGAAATCTTTAGCTTTATCTAATGCATACTTTGTTGTTTCTGCTATTTTTTCTTCCGTCATTGAAAGTGTCCCAAAGTGAAAAATTCTTGTATTATCAAGTAAGCTTTCATTAATCTCTTTTTTTCTAAGCATCATGTCAGCTCCTGGGCTACGGTAAAACGAAAAATCCCTGTCACCATCTTCTTTTGTATGAACAAATGCAAGCGTTGTATGAACTTCACCATCAAGAATAATGTTATCTGTATTTATTCCCTGTTCTTTCACAATATCTCTAAGCATTTTTCCAAAATTATCATTGCCAACTTTTCCTATAAAAGCTGTTTTTTTGCCAAGTCTCTGTAACATCGACAATACATTACACGGAGCTCCTCCCGGATTTGCTTCAAGCAAAGCATTTCCCTGACTGCTCATACCATTTTCAGTAAAATCTACAAGCAGTTCTCCTAATGCAACTACATCATACTTTTTCATTTAAAGCCCTCCTATCTTACAGATATACCATGCTTTTCAATATTTATAACTGCAGTGTTATTACATTCAAAACTTATCTCATCAGCCTCAACAGGTGTATAATAAGTCATACTTAACACTTGCGAACCATCATTTACAAATATTTCTACTGAATATTTATCAAAAATAACTCGAAGCTTTAAACTTTGCTTTGGATATCTCACTTTTACTTTTCTTGTACCTATTGTATCACGATTCATTCCGGAATAAAGTCTGTTTATTTCAATTTCATTTTTACTCTTATCATAAATTATACTCGAACTAAATTTATCATTCTTTGCAAAATTTATTTTAAATTCATCATAATCACCATCTTTAATTTCAACTGTCATATCAAGGACACGCCCGTTTATCTTTGGAAAACTGCACTCTCCCTCTACTGTTTGCTCCACATAGTTAATAGAATCCGTATAATATTTTTTTATCTCTCTTACAGGATTTTGTATAATTCTTCCATCTATCAGCTTTATCTCCCTTGGAATAGTCATCATACATGACCATTTTTGTTTAAAAGGTCTTATATTTGAATCCCAAGACTGCATCCAGCCTATCATTACTCTTCTTCCATCAGGCATGAGCGTAGTCTGCGGTGCATAAAAATCAATGCCATCATCTAATGCATAAACTTTATTATAATCAAATTTATGCATATCTCTATCATAATTTCCAATAAAATATACTGAATTATTTCCATTATGAAATTCATCATCAGCACACATATCCTGAGGAGATGCTATCAATATATATTGTCCATTTATCTCAAAGAAATCAGGACACTCCCACATTGTTCCATATTTTCCGGTAACATCCTCTGCCAATACAGAAACATATCTCCAATCATACATATCTTTCGAGTGGAACAAAACAACCTGAGGTTTACCATCATTTGTTTTATTTCCAACAACAAGATAATATCCATCATCCTCTTTCCAGACTTTAGGATCCCTAAAATGTTCACGACTAAAATTCTGTGGCATGATTTCTCCATTTATAGCCGGGTTATTCTCTATTTTTTTATAACTTTTTCCATCCCCTAAAGCAACGCATTGATTTTGATATTCATTTTTTTTACCGTCATTTTCTTCATGAGTTACACCTGTATATACCAGCATATGACCTTCATCTGTTTCTATAGCAGAACCCGAAAAGCATCCGTCCATATCATATTTCATATCAGGAGCCAATGCAACCGGATAATATTCCCACTTTATTAAATCACTGCTGACACAATGTCCCCAATGCATAGGTCCCCATTCTTTACTATACGGATGAAACTGATAGAACAAATGTACCATGCCCTCATAATACGAAAAACCATTTGGATCATTTATCCATCCAACCTGTGGGGCCACATGAAATTCCGGCAATTCTTTATAATCTACCTTATTTTTTTCTATATAATCATTTGCTTTTTTTAACTTATCCATAAAAACCTCATTTCTACTATTGTCAAGCAGATATTCTCAATCCGCTTTGCTGCTTTCTCATAATACTATTGCATCTTCCGTCACCTTGTCAAAGAAATGCATTCTATGTGGTACAAAAACAAATTCTATTTCCTCACCAACATCAGACACCTCATATTTTGAAACTCTTGCTACAGATGATGAACCTCCAAATTCAAAATAAAGATTATTTTCATTTCCCATAATTTCAGTATTGTCAATAACTGCTCTCTGTTTATTTTCTTTAAATATGTCAAGATTTTGAGGATCAAACTTTATATCCTCACCGCGTATTCCAAGAATCACTTCCTTATAATTCCTTAATTTGTCAGCCATTTCATCATTTAATACCATACTGTTTCCATCTGTAAAAGAAATCTTATTTCCATCAACTTTAACATTGTAGAAGTTCATCTGTGGGGAACCAATAAAACCTGCAACAAATTTATTAACCGGATGTTCGTACAGTTCCATTGGCTTTCCTATCTGCTGAACAATACCATCCTTCATAATAACAATTCTGTCTGCCATAGTCATAGCTTCCACTTGATCATGCGTTACATAAATCGTCGTGCTGCCAAGATTGCGGTGTAATTTGCTAATCTCATTTCTCATGCTTACACGAAGTTTTGCATCAAGATTTGAGAGCGGCTCATCCATAAGAAATACTTTCTGGTCTTTTACGATTGCACGTCCTAAAGCAACTCTCTGTCTTTGACCACCTGAAAGATTTTTAGGTTTACGGTAGCGATATTCAGAAAGCCCTAAAATCTCTATAGCCCAATCTACTTTCCGCTTTATCTCATCTGCCGGAACTTTCATATTTTTAAGTCCATAACTTATGTTTTTTTCGACTGTCATATGCGGATACAGTGCATAGTTCTGAAACACCATAGAAATTCCTCTGTCTCTAGGAGCTACTTCATTCATCTTTTTTCCATCAATATAAAGTTCTCCACTTGTAATATCCTCGAATCCTGCAATCATACGCAATGTAGTCGATTTTCCACATCCTGATGGACCTACAAATGCTATAAATTCCTTTTCATCTATTTTAAGATTAAAATCTGTCACTGCCTTTTTATTCGTATTTGCATACTGTTTACAAACATTCTTTAACTCAATAAAACTCATAATCAGCCCTCCTTAGACCCTGTAGATACAACGCCTTCAACAATCTGTTTTGAAAATAATGAATAAATTATAATAACCGGTATAGTTATCATAGTAATAACCGCTAGTGTCTGTCCCATAGTTGTATTGTCATTTGATGTTATTGCATTTAATCCAATCTGTGCTGTAAGCAGATCACTTGATGTAAATACAAGCGATGGCCACAGATAATCATTCCATACATTTAAAAATGTAAATACGCTGACAGTTGCAACAACACTTTTTGACATCGGTAATACCATAGTAAAAAAATATTTTACCGGACTGCAAAAATCTAACTGTGCAGCTTCATAAACATCATCCGGCAGGCTTATAAATACCTGCCTGAACAAAAATATATTAAAAGGATTAACTATCATAGGGAGCACATATCCTATTACCGTATTAAGCAATCCAAGTTTTGCTATAAAAAGAAAATGTATTGTAATTATCGTTTCCATTGGAACTATCATCAATAGCATTATAATTAGAAGCCATCTCTCTTTAAACGGAAAATTTATTTTTGCAAGTGCATATCCTGCAAGTCCATTTACAATAATTCCAAGTATTATTAAAATAGCTGCATAAAACAATGTATTTAACATGTAATGTATAAAGCTCGTATTTGTTAATATTGAAACATAATTATCAAAAAAACTTCCATTTAATGCAGGTGGTATAAATGCAGCAATCGAATTCATATCTTTCGTTATTGCAGCATCTGGCTTAAATGAGTTTGCAATCATCCAGATGACAGGAAAAAGAAAGAATAATGACATTACTATCATAATCGCTGCAATAATCCAATTAATTGTTTTTTGTTTTCTTGTTAGCATGTTTTTTCCCCTCCTTATCCCGAGTCAGAATAGTCTGTATAACGGTCAGTATCATAACAAAAAATGCAAATACTATAGCCATTGTAGAAGCAAGACCAATTTCCCAATTAACTGTACCTGTTTCATAAATATCATATACCATTGTATATGTAGAATGTGATGGTCCACCGCCTGTCATAACCATTGGCTGAACTAACATTCTAAATGCTCCTATAGTAATCGTTATAAATACAAAAATACAAAGTGGTTTTAACTCAGGTAATGTTATATCTTTAAATTTTTGCCATCCGCTGGCATGATCCATCTCAGCAGCCTCATAGAGTGCAGGATTTATAGCCTGTAATCCGCCTAAGAATATTATCATCTGATATCCGACTCCCTGCCATGCACTCATAACAGCTATAGACGGTAGTGCCTGTGATGCACTGTTAATAAACGGCTGTGCATTTATTCCAATATGGGCGAGAAGTGAATTTAAGATTCCTTCCGGACTGTAAATCTGAACCCATAAAGTAGATACTACTGCAAGAGACATTACAACAGGTATGAAAAATGCAACTTTAAAATATGTTTTGCAATGAGTCACTTTATTTATAAGCAACGCAAGTCCTAATGCACCTAATCCTTGCAATGGAACTATTATAACAACAAATTTTACCGTATTTCCAAAAGCTTGTCTGAAATCATCGTCCTTAAACACCTGAAAATAATTTTCAAGACCAACAAAATGTGTCAGACCAGGATTTAATGCAAAAAAGTCTGTAAAACTAAACACAAGTGTCAGTATCATCGGTATAAAAAGAAATATTGTAAGAAGTACCAATGCCGGACCAAAAAATGCCATTCCTAATATTGATTCTGATTTTTTCTTCATTATTTATATGTATAACGCTTCAGCTTTGCGTTAATCCTTTCTACTGATTTATCCAGCTGTGTCTTTGGATCTTCTCCAGTCAGAACACAATTTTCAAGTACCTGCTGAAATGATGTACTTACCTGTGGATATGCAGGTGTCTTTGGTCTTGGATGACCATATTTGCTCAACTGATAATACAGTTCCTTATAATTTTCATCTTTCTTAAAAACATCAATTGATTCGTATGCTTTATAGGTTGATGGAAATGATTTTGATTTTTCCCACAATCTTTTTCCGCTTTCAACTCCACTCATCCATTTTACAAGCTCCGTAGCCCCCTCAATATTTTTAGTTTTTGAAGATGCCGCAAATGCCCATGAGCCTGTAGGTGTATATCTCTCGCCGTTCCAGTTGTCACCTGTTATATATGGTACAACACCAATATTTATATCTTTATAGCTTGTGTAAACAGTGTTTACCTCCCATGCACCATCAAACTTGAATGCGGCTCTTCCACTTTCAAATAAGTGGTCGATTGGAACTTTTGACATATATCCATTTGACAATAGTCTGCAAAAATAATTTATAGTTGACACATTCTCTTTTGAATTAAAAACTCCATCTGCCTTTAACCCGGTATTGTCAATCAAATTCCCTCCGTTTGACCAGAAAAACGGTGCATAGTAATAGATTGTTGCCTCTCCAACCGGAAATGTCATATCAAGTGCATAACCCTTTTTCTTGTCTGTAACTTTTTTGACTTTTTCAAGTACTTTCAAAAACTCTGAAAATGTCCACGGATGGTCGGCATCCGGCACATCTATGCCAGCTTCTTTAAGAATATCCTTATTGTAATAAAGCCCAACACTTGACTCCATTGCTCCAAGAGCATATAACTTATCGTTATATGTACCCTGTTCAATAATAGATTCAAGATACTCTGACTTTTCTTTCTCTGAAATCTCCGCTAATGGCTGTATAATCCCATTCTCTGCATATGCTGCAATATTCGGACCATCTACTGTAAGAACATCTGGAAGATCCCCCGACATAACTGATGCATTTATTTTGTCAGAATATCCTCCACCACTGTCATTTCTCGGAATAAATTCAATGTCAGCAAAATATTTTCCATCATATGCTTTATTGAATGACTCTACTGCTTCCCTGTAGCATTTTCCTTCGTCAGTGTCTTCAATGGAATGCACCCATATTGACAAATATTTTTCTCCTTCGTCATATCCAGAAATGCTCCCTGCTTCATGTGTGCTCTTTTGGCAGCCAACCGTAGTTAATACTATACAACAGGCTGTCAATAAGGCAAGTATGTGCTTTCTCATAGCAACTTCTCCTTTCCCAATGTTTTTTTAATATATTGATTTCGTTTGCATAACCGGTTAAGTAACCGGTTACTTTATGTCACATATATTACTCTTATAATCTTTACTTGTCAAGTAGTTTTCAGCAAAAAAATAACCGGTTACTTAACCAGTTATTTTTTTGTTGTCTTTTATCTGGATAATTGCTATACTTAACTAATGTAATTTATAACATTACCAGTTTTCAACAAGAGAGGTTAGTAATATGGCATCTGAGAAAAAAAAAGTAACATTTAATGATATAGCAAAATATACAAATTTTTCAAAAACTACTATTTCACGATATTTTAATAATCCTGATTCTTTGACATTAAAAAATCAGGAAATAATTGCAAAAGCACTGGTAGATTTAAATTATCAGGAAAACAAGCTTGCAAAAGTATTGGCAAATGGAAAAAGTGAATTTGTAGGAATACTTCTTCCAAATCTTTACTTGCATTATTATTCAGAAATGCTAAACCAGTTATTGGCAACATATGAAAAGTTTGGATATAAATTTATTGTTTTTGCCGGCACCGGAGCCGAAGAAACAGAGCGAAAATATCTTCAGGAACTTCTTTCATATAAAATTGAGGGGCTTGTTGTTCTCAGCCATACTATTTCTTCCAAAGAACTGTCATCTTACAATATTCCTGTGGTAACTATTGAACGCGAGGATAAATATGTAAATAGTATCAATACCGACAATTATATGGGTGCAGTTCAGGCAACCAGTCTGCTGATAAAAAATAATTGTGACATTTTAATTCATATAAATTCACATGTCAAACAGGAAATTCCGGCATATAACAGAATCAAAGGTTTCACAGACATCTGTAAAGAGCATAATATGAAATATAGACTTTTCCTTGAAGATCTTGGAAATACATATGACGAAACACAAAATCATATTAAAAAGATTTTTGATACTATACAAAAATCATACCCAGGTACACGAAAAGGTATATTTGTGGCAAATGACACCCACGCAAATATATTAATAAATATATTAATGCGTGAATATGGCAAATTTCCCGATGAATATAAGGTTGTAGGTTTTGATAATTCTCCAATCGCTTCAGAAGCTATTATTCCCATAAGTACTGTAGGACAGCAGATAGATAAGATTGCATATGAAGCCATGAGTCTGCTTGTAAGTCAGATGAATGAATTAAAGAAAAGAAATCCACAGCCACAAACAGAGATAATTCATAAAAAAGTAACGCCTGTCTTAATCAGGAGGGAAACAACATCCATATAAATATTATAACCGGCAACTGTTGGAACTTCCCTGTGCTCCATAAATACACCTGTCTCCATTTACGATATATGCTATACTGCACACCAGCACAAACGCAAGTGCATTTTTTGCCCCAAATACTTCAATTCCTATCAGAAACGGTGCTATAACGGTATTTGTCGCACTTCCAAAGACGGCTGCATATCCAAGTGCCCCACACAATACAGGCGAAATTCCAAATAAATTTCCCAGACAGAAGCCGAGCGAGGCCCCGATTGAAAACAGAGGTGTAACCTCGCCGCCCTGAAATCCGATTGATAATGTAATAACTGTCAAAAGCAGTTTTATAATCCAGTCAAAGCTAAAAATTTCTCCTCCTGTAAATGTCTGTGATATAAGATTTGTTCCAAGACCACAGTAACGACCATTCCAAAATGCAAAAAGAATTATTGCAAGCGGTATTGATACAAATCCAATTCTTTTATATGGATTTGCAAGTTTCTCCCCCATAAACGCTTTAGCTCTTTTTAGCAACACTGAAAACACACGCCCCGTAAGTCCGAATGACACACCTAGAATAACCATATAAAACATAGTCTTAGATTCTGACAGGTTAAAGCTCTGCTTAAGCGGTACTGCAAATTTTTCAAGTCCAAGTGCATTTGAAAACGTTGAAGCCGTAACTGCCGCTACCAATGACGGCAAAAATGCCTGATATAACATTTTTCCGGTAACGACAACCTCCATCGCAAAAAACACAGCCGCAAACGGTGTCTGGAACAATCCGCCAAAACCTGCCGCCATTCCTGCTATGAGCAAAATTGTTCTATTATCAGCAAACTTAAATCTGCGTGCAAACCAATGAGACAATGTTGCTCCAATCTGAACTGCAACTCCCTCCCTGCCTGCACTTCCCCCAAAAAGATGAGTAATCCATGTTCCAACCATAACCAGTGGAACAAGTGCGAGCGGTATATCCGCCCTCTTTCCTTGGGCGGTTTCAAGAACAAGCGTCATTCCCTTTAAACTCATCTCATTAAAACGATGATACATCCAACAGATAAACAGGCCTGCAATCGGCAAAAACCAAATAAAAATTTGAATATACCTTCCCCGGAAATCAGTAATTGCAATAAGAACACGCCCAAATAAAGCATCAATGCCTCCTACAATAAGTCCTATCATAAGTGCTGATAAAATATAATACAAATTTTCTTTTGTTTTTTTTAGTTTCTTTTGAATTAATCTTTTCATTCTTTTCCCCTTTTTAATTTCTGCCAAATAGCTTTAGCTCTCTGTTCGTCCTGACACATAAGGATTGTCAGCAGAAAAAATAATGATTTTTTCAATAAGATAACTATAAAATATAGATTATTGCTAAGTCAATACTTTGCGATAAATATTCCTGCTTATCTTTATTATAATTTAATTTTTTTCACAACATCTGTCAATTTAATCAAATAAAAGTAAAATATGCAAAACTAAAGTAAAACTTTTTCTTCTCCGTCAATATTAATTATAATAAAAAACACCTTCTAAACAGATATATGTGAAATCTCCATACTCTGCTCAGAAGGTATTTTTGTAACTATAAAATTTTTTATCCGACAAATTTCTTAATTTTGTCGATTTTCGATACTTTTTTAGAAATCAACTTCTGTATCATAATAACAGCATTTAAGAAGTTTCTCCATTTCCTCCTGTGATGGCTGACGAGGATTTGAACCCGTGCAGGCATCAAGAATAGCATTTGCTGCTATATCGTGAAGTTTTTCAAGGAATTCATCCTCAGGTACAATTCCTTCTTCTGCCGGAAGTCCACCCTCACCATAGTTTTTAATGCAATGAGGAATATTAAGGTCATCGTTCATCTGGCGAAGGTATTTGATAAGTAAATCTACCTTTTCATCATCACTATTTCCACCTAATCCCATATAATCAGCTATCTCACCATAGCGTTTCTTTGCCGTCTCGTCCTTGCTGTTATATTTGATAACCTTTGGAAGATACATTGCATTTGCCGCACCATGAATGATATGTCCGTTCTTGAAAGCTGCACCTGTCTTATGTGCCATAGAATGTACGATTCCAAGTAGTGCATTTGAGAATGACATACCAGCAAGACACTGTGCATCATGCATCTGATCTCTGCTCTCCATATCCTCATTGTATGATTTTACAAGATGTTTCTGTATCATCTTTATGGCCCATATAGCAAGCGGGTCTGTATAATTGCAATTTGCCGTTGAAACATATGCCTCGATAGCATGAGTCATGGCATCCATACCTGTATGTGCAACAAGTTTCACAGGCATCGTCTCAGCAAGTTCAGGATCTACAATGGCAACATCTGGTGTAATCTCAAAGTCCGCAATCGGATATTTGATACCTTTCTCATAATCCGTGATAATAGAAAATGCCGTAACCTCAGTAGCAGTACCCGATGTAGAAGAAATCGCACAGAAATGTGCTTTCTGTCTGAGTTTTGGAAGTCCAAATACCTTACACATATCCTCAAATGTCACATCCGGATATTCATACTTAATCCACATAGCCTTTGCCGCATCAATAGGAGAACCGCCACCCATAGCAACAATCCAGTCAGGTTTAAACTTCTGCATAACTTCTGCTCCACGCATAACAGTTTCTACTGACGGATCAGGCTCAATGCCCTCAAAAAGTTCTACTTCCATACCTGCTTCTTTAAGATAACCTATCGCTCTGTCAAGAAATCCGTTTCTTTTCATAGAACCACCGCCGACACAGACAATAGCTCTCTTTCCGTCAAAGTCCTTCAAAGCCTCCAAAGAACCCTTTCCATGATATAAATCTCTTGGTAATGTAAATCTTGCCATTATCTAAAACCCTCCTTACCGACTGCCGATATTGTAGGAAATAAGCAGCCTAAAAATATTTATCGCTGCCATGCATAACTAACTGTATGCAAGACAATCGTTTATTACCCTAATTAATATCTGTTGCAAAAATATAATCAGTTTTGTATTTTGGGCAACTTCAATTTTGCTAAAGTTTTTCTCCAAACTCCTTTTCTATCTTAACACTGATAAAATTTATCGTCAATCTTTTTTGGTGATTTTATATATTTTTAATCTTTATCACTAAAATCCATTGTATATTTTTTACAAATAAATGCATTTTTATGGAAATTTATATCTTATTTCTGATATTATGATAGATAAGGCAAATCGAAATTTTTATAAAGAGCTGATCCAAAAAGCAGGCACTGAAACGGAACTTGTCTATATGAAAGCCAGTAAGGAGCTTTTGCAAAAAAGACTATATAAAAGAAATCAGGTCTTAAATGCCAATTCGCCGTTTGTGATAACAGATGAAATATTGGAACATCATTATCACGCATTTCAGGAGCCATGGGGCGAAGGAGAAAAAGTAATTTTGCAGAAAGAGGATATTATGCAGTATTCAAAGGAAGAAAGTAAAGCAATCTGGAATCAAAACGCTGAATTTTGGGATTGTGCAATGGGGGATGAATCAAATGATTTTCACAGAGAAGTTGTCCGCCCCAAAGTAACAGAGCTTCTAAATCCTGATCCAACAGACTATATTTTAGAGATTGCCTGTGGAAATGGAAATTATTCTGCATATCTTGCAGAAAAAGCTGTCTCTGTTTTGGCTTTTGATTATAGTGAGAAAATGGTGGAACTGGCAAAAAAGCGCCAAAAACGGTATGCTGATCACATTGAGTTTTGTGTAGCAGACGCCACGAATGAAACAAGTCTGATGGCATTAAAAAGAAATAAGCCGTTTACAAAAGCAGTCTCCAATATGGCGGTCATGGATATTACCGATATTAAGCCGCTTTTTACCTCTGTTTATAAATTGCTTGAGGATAACGGAGTATTTGTATTTGCGACACAGCACCCCTGTTTTGTAACGCTTACAGAAAAATATATGACGCCGCACAGCTATTACGATATTGCGATTGAAGGACAGCCGCAAAAACAATGTTATTATCATCGTTCTTTACAGGATATTTTTAATCTGTGTTTTGATACCGGATTTGTCATAGACGGATTTTACGAAGAATGCTATTTTAATAAAGAAATCCCGGATATTATCATTGTCAGAGCCATAAAAATTGAGAGGTAGATAGTAGATTTGCCATTTCCTGTAATTGTAAAAAGCTTAAAACTATGTAGGTATCTATTTTGATTATAAGACAAGAAAGACCAGAAGATTATGATACGGTATATCATGTTGTAAAAGAAGCATTTGAAAATGCTGAATATACAGATGGAAATGAACAGAACTTAGTTGCTGCGTTAAGAAAAAGCAAATCGTTTATTCCGGAACTTTCTCTTGTTGATGTCGAGGACGAAAAAATTGTAGGACATATTCTTTTTACAAAAGCAGTTGTTCAAGGGGTTGAGGTTCTTGCGCTTGCCCCTCTTTCTGTATTACCCGATTATCAGAACAGGGGAATCGGATTATCTTTGATGAAAGAAGGACACAGTATAGCACATAAATTGGGATATGAATATTCAGTTGTTTTGGGACATTCCAAATACTATCCAAAGGCAGGATATATTCCGGCAAGTGAGTGTGGAATAAAAGCGCCATTTGAAGTTGACGATGAAAGTTTTATGGCACTTAATCTTAACGGAAGTCAAAACAAATTAAATGGAGTTATTGAGTACGACAAGGCTTTTGGGATATGATGTAAAAAATTAGAAGTTGGGAAGGTAAAACATAGATCCTGTTTTTACTGCCTATGGAACACAAGACTGGCATTATAACGAAAAAGGAGAAATACTGCATTTTCCGGTGGATAATTATTATTATGAGGGCAAACGGACAGCTGTGTTTTTGGGAGAAAAGGTTACAAAATTTCATAGAACACTGACCACATATCTAAATACACTGCTTTCAAATGGTTTTATAATAAATCATATTGTGGAGCCGCAGCCGCCGGAATACATGATGGATATTCCGGGGATGCAGGATGAAATGCGCCGTCCCATGATGCTGATTGTATCGGCGAACAAAAAAGTGGATAGATAGAACTAAAACACCTATAAGGTATAAATGGAGGTAATTTATGTTTAAAGAAAAAATTATTATAGAGATGAAAGAAGTATTCAAAGAAATTCCTTTTGGCATAGAGCATACTCTCAATGTTTTGAAAAATGCAGAAGATATAATGAAAGGAGAAAATATCGGAGAGGAAGAAAAAGAATTCATCAGTATTATTGCTATACTACATGATATTGGTGCGGTTGAAGCACAAAAAAAATACGGTTCTATTGATGGTGTCTATCAAGAAAAGGAAGGACCAGAAGTAGCGAAAGAAATATTAAAAAAGGTAGGCTATAACAAAAAAATTGATAGAATATGCTTTATAATAGGCAACCATCATACTCCATCTAAAATTGACGGACTTGATTTTCAAATACAATGGGAAGCTGATTTGCTTGAAAATTTAACGGTTATGGATAAAGAAAAAGAACAGGAAAAGATAAAAAAGTGTATAGATGAAAACTTTAAAACAAACACAGGAAAAAGGATAGCTTATAATCGCTTTATTTTAGATTAGTAGTAGATTATTACAGTTATGTATTTTATATCGCAAAGAAAAAATAGTAGTTAAGTTTAACCCTAGGGTTGAATGATGAATATGTTGAGGGCATTTTTGTTTCTGGTGAAATGCAATCGCAGGGTA
>OGFG01000515.1_pt1 | contig 45629 bp, 36 predicted proteins | sample 1570761 | NCBI WGS metagenome assembly OGFG01 (sample SAMEA2581938, study PRJEB24529) | metagenome | biome: Human gut stool | place: China | collected 2011
TGCCGCGAGGACTGCCCAACGCGAACAATATAGTCACCGTGTTCCAGCAGCCATGCCTGCTCCTTTTCGCTGTACGAAGTAAGCGATTCAGATGGGATTGTGATTGTTACTGTCTGCTCTGCCTGCGGTGCAAGCAGGGTGGTCTTTTCAAACCCGGCCAGCCGCTGTGCCGGCTGATCCAGCTTTCCGGATGGGCACGAGACATACACCTGCACAACCTCACGGCCCGCATACACAGTACCAGTATTTTTCACAGAAACACGGAGCATCAGCGTATCGTTTTCCACACAAACGCTCCGCGTCTGAAGCACAAATGATGTATATGACAAACCGTAACCAAAGGCGTACGCCGGTGTCAGGCCAAAGCTATCAAAATACCGATATCCGACGTAGATTCCTTCCGTATATCTCTCATCATCCGTATCGCCGTCCATCAGTCCGAAGGTATCCGCGTTCGGATAATCCGCATAATTCTCCGCCCAGGTCGCTGTCAGCTTTCCTTCCGGGGCAACCCGACCGGTCAGTACATCTGCCGCTGCGTCGCCCGTCACGCCTCCGTTCAGGCCGATCAGCAGCAGGGCGCCAAGCCTCGGCAATGTTTTGAAAAACGAAGTGTCGATCACACCGACCGTGTTCAGCAGAACAACCACCCGCTTATATTGCGCAGCCAGAAACAGCAGATTTCTTTTTTCCCCGTCGCTGAGCAAATAATCGCCGGGGATCAGCTTTCGGTCTGCACCTTCGCCGCTGATACGCGTAATAACAAAAATCGCCGTATCTGTCCCGGAGTTTTCCACGTCCTGCTGTGTCACCGGCAGTTGGCAGACTGGCGTGAACTGTGTGGAGTACATTTTGACCAATCTGTCAAACAGAGACCCGCCCACGGCGCGAACCTGTTCAAAGTACTGTTCTTCCTCTGCTTGTATCGCTGCATCGTAACGGGATAGATAATCCTTCGTCGTCACTGTAAAACCTGCGCGTTCCAATCCGTGCTCTATGCTTATCTGCTCCCTGCTGTTGATACTCGCTGCGCCATAACCGCAGTAGGCCGTATGTCGTGCACCATAGCCATACAGCGCGATTGCGCCGCCCGGTACAAGCGGCAGTACACCGTTGTTTTCCATCAGTACGGCGCCGCGTGCTGTCATTTCACGTACTGCCTGCGTGTGTTCCGCCTCCCATGCCTCCGGCTCCGGGCTGCGTGCTGCATATAGTTTTTTCATGTTCTCTCTCCTGTTTTGGTAATCCATTCAACCGGTCCCAGAATGCCCGTCGGTGCCAGCGGACAATATGCCGCGGCCGCTATTGACTCAATCACTGCTTCCACAAGACCCGTCGGAGTATGCCGCGCCCCCTGATTCGGGACGACCTCCAGCCGCAGCGTGTTTGTTCCCGTTTTAACCAGCCTCTCAACATCAAACCGGTACGGCGGTGCCATGCGGACACCCGCCAATTTTCCGTTCACCCAAAGCTCCGCAGTCTCATAGACCTCGCCAAGATCTAATATAGACGGCAGTGCAGAAAGCCGGACTTCCTTCTCATAGATCAGCTTGCCGGTATAACGCGGCCAGCGATTTCTGGTTCCAAGATCCTCAAGTGCATCCAGAACAACTGTCTGCTCTGTTTCTGCAAGTGTAAGCTGCCACGAGCCCGAAACTGCGCTGCGTTCAACCGCTGTATCTGCCGGTCTCGCCAACGGCTCCAGATCCTGCGCACCGAAAATCAGAAGCGTGGACTCCTGTGCGGCCAATGTCACTCCAAAGCTCTCTGCGTCTGTTCGCACACAGCGCAGCTGCATCAGCATCAGATCCGCCTGATAAGCGGGTCCTTTGTGCGCTGCAGACAGCGTCAGCCGCATTCTCTCGTTGCCGGCATTATAAAGCATATAAATATGCGCCTTCCGTTTTCCGTTATCATCTAAATAATGTGCGATCCGCAAATTCTCTCCCGCGCCAGACACATACAAATCCTGTCGAACCGTCTGCCGCACAGCCTCTGCAAGTCCAGAAAGCGCCACACACTGGCCCGGCAGCTTGCCAAGCAGCCGCCCCGTCTGCGCTTCTGCACTCGGCTCATGATTCACAAAGAAAACCTTGCATCGATTTTGATTTTCACGCAGAAACGCCAAAACACAGCTATCCAACGCCTTCGCTTGCGGAATAATCAGCGCATCATAACGATTTCCATTTATGCACAGCCCATCGGTGCAATCAGTCTGATAGAATTCCCGCTCGGAAAAAACATCACTCGGAATAACATCATAGCTGATCTGACTGCGCGCCAGTTCTGCGGCAGGCTTCTGAAATTTCATACACTCACCCTCATACCACTCATTTTCACCATGGTAGAGGATCGCCGTCTGAATCACAGCTTTCGTGTTCGTAAGTAAATGACACATTCTATTGGCGTACAGGTTTTGCATCCTGGAAAACCGCAAATCCAGATGTGAAAAGACCGGGTCATTCGGTATCAATTCCGTAATTCCGTTCACAAACAAATGATCCATGATGCTTTTTCGCATTCTGGTTCCGGCCAACGCGCCGGTAACGGCAAATACTTCGCAAACCCTCCTGCCGCGTTTTGCCGGGTCAATGTGCCCAATTGACGATCCGAGCTTGGCCAATCCGTAATGATAAAACTCGCCATCACCTTCTGCACTGCCGTACCACGCCTGTGTATAGTCCCGACCAGGGATCATCTGATTGCCTATCATGTCGATTCCGCCCATATCCTGGTGCATCTGCATCCGCATCAAATGTACCGGTCCGCAGGAGAGCCGGCAATGGCTGTTTTCGTCCTCCAGCGCGTGGCCGATATACTGGATTCCGCGTTGATAGCACCATTTGTGGATCTGTGCATGATAATTATCCCGGATCAAACGCGAAATCAGCTCCATGTAGCTATATCTGACGGCTTTCTCTACTTTATCTGCCTGTTCATACCAGAGATACGCCAGCTTTTGCTTCCATGCGGTTCCCTGCTCTGTGCTCCAGCGTAACAAAGCCTCATGACTCCATGGAAGGCTCATGGGTTTTCCTCCTAGATCCTGCGGTGTGCCAACGCGCTGTGTAAAGAAGTGTCCTTCCAGATTGCCAACCTCCGGTTCATCATAGAACATACCGATCCACGTTTTTCCGAGTTCGCCCTTCAAATGCGCGTAATGCGGCTCATAGACAGCCTGAATCTGAAGTGCAACAGATTCCTGGTCCAGCAGATTCATAAACCCTTTGCGTCCCGATCCTGTATATGTTTCAAATATTACAAGGATCCGCCATTTCCCATCCGGTACATGCCAGAACAGGATTCCGTCATCTACATCTCCCGTTAAATCGAGCGGCTCATTCAGAATCTCCCCCTTCTCGCCCAGCTTTATAGCAATTATAGCGAGCAGTCGATCCTCCGTTTTCTGAACAGGCGCCGTACCCTCAAACAACCCTTCCGTTGTTTTACTGCCAGTCAGCAGATCAACACGAAACCTGCCGTTATGCAGAGGCCCTACCACATCCATATGCCGCTGTGCAAGATAGAGTTTTCGCAGATGTGCGTATTCCGGCTTGTCCAGCCAGCCGTCCGCTCGCCCGGATGGAAATGGCGCTGCGTCCTGAATCATAAACGTCATACCGTATTTCCTGCAGGACTGAACAATCCATTGCATATGCTGCCAATACGTTTCAGTATTGAACAGCGACACATCGCCTGTTCGCTTTGGATCCTCCCACAGCAGGCACATGGAACCAATTCCCGCTTCATGCAGCGTCTGCACTTTGTTTTCAATATCTTCCTGTGATTCCAATGACGACAGCCCTGTAAACGGATGAACATGGCTGCCGCAGCGCCCCTCAAAAATATCACGGATAATATCCATTTTTACTCCTTTCGGTCCATTACAGTTTCAGTTATAGAATAAGCCCCGGGCCGGGGCTTATTCCTTGACACCACCAAGCGTGATGCCCTTGATAAAATATTTCTGAAAAAACGGATACGCTGCCAGAATCGGCAGAATACCGATCACAGCGATCGCCATGCGAATCGTTGTCGACGGCAATGCACCGCCCGTCGTACCAAGCTGTTGTATGATATCCTTAGACTGTACCAGCGCATTGACATCATTGTTGATGTTGTTCAGCACAATCTGGATCGTATAATACTGAGATCCGCCGCGAGATGTCAGATAATACATTCCGTTCATCCAGTCGTTCCAATATGCAAGACCTGCCATCATGCCGATCGTTGCAAGAATCGGCTTGCTGAGCGGCAGAACAATGCGTACAAATGATGTCAGCGGCCCCGCCCCATCGATTGCCGCAGCCTCAACAAGGCTGGACGGAATGCTGTATGTAATATAATTTCGGATCAAAATCACACTGAACGCATTCATCAGCAGATTGGGTACGATCAGCGCCCAGATTGTGTTTTTGATGTGCAGATACTTGACATAGCAATAATAGGTAGAAACGATGCCGCCATTAAACAGCATGGAAAAAACGAGAAGAAAGCTGATGAACTTCATGCCCGGAATCTCGCGCCTGCTCGTACCGTAAGCAAACAGCATGGAAATGGTAATATGCGCCGTCACACCGATAACCGTTACAAGGATCGTCATCAGGTACGCATGCCCGATCGTCTCCCATTCCTGTGCAATGTAACGATACGCATCCAGGCTCCACGCTTCCGGGAAAAATGTAAACCCGTTTTTCACCACTGCTGTAGAGTCTGTAAAGGACGCGATCACCAGCAGCACAAACGGTATCACAGCGCAGAAGGCAAAGAATACGCAGACCAGATGTGACACAACTTGCGAAATATGATATTCTTTTGACCGAATCATAGTTTTCTCCTCAGAACAGCGCACTGTTCTCTTCGTATTTGCGAACGAACCAGTTTGCCAGAATAATCAGCACAAAGCCGATCACGGACTGGAAGACGCTTGCCGCGCCAGACATACCATAATCCGCTTTCTCCATAAGCGCCTGATAAACATACACATCGATTGTTCTTGTATAGTCATACAGTGCACCGCTGTTTTTTGTCACCTGATAAAACAGTCCGAAATCCGAGCGGAAGATAGCGCCAATGGATAGAATCATGGTAGTGATGATCGTTGGCTTGAGCTGCGGAAGCGTAACACTGAAAAACTGCTTAATCTTTCCCGCTCCGTCAAGGCAGGCAGCTTCATAATAATCCTTGTTGATGCCGACAATCGTTGACAGATACAAAATCATGCTGTAGCCGACGCCCTTCCATGTGTTGATAAGCACAAGCAGCACCGGCCATTTTTCTTTTACCGCATACCAGTTGACCGGCTCAAGTCCAAGCAGCGGCAGCAGCGTGTTGTTCATAAATCCAGAATCCGCAGACAAGAAAGCAAACACGAGATAGCTGACAATCACCCAGCTCATAAGATTTGGCAGGAGCGTCAACGTCTGATAAAACTTCTTCGCCCGCTTACTTGCAACCTCATTGAGAAAAACCGCAAGCAGGATCGCACAGGCCGTTCCTACGATCCAAAACGCTATGTTATAGAGGATCGTATTGCGGATCATGATCCAGGCATCCTTGGTGGCAAACAGGAATTTGAAATTCTTCAGGCCCACCCAGTCGCTGCCCAGAATGCCCTTGGAGAAGTTCAGCTTTTTGAATGCGATCACAATGCCGAACATCGGCAGATAATTGTTGATAATCAGATAGGCCAGCCCCGGCAATACCATCAGGTAATATGGGAGATAATTGCTGCGTTTTTTCAGCCGGACGGCATTTTTCTTTCCCATTTCGCCAAAATCCTCCAAAAACAGTTGAGATAAGCGGGCTGCCGACCTTCCGGCAGCCCGCCGCTGAGAAATAAACGATCAGTTTTTCTGTGCAAGGAACGCGTCAAGCTGCGTCTGGTTTGCCGCCATGACCTCGTTGATCCCGGCCGCCTCCAGTTCACTCAGGAATTCAGGAAGCAGAACCGCTGGATCTGCCGCACCGGCGCTGAGCGTCGGCGTGTACTTCTGCATGACAGCCGTGATGGCCGCAACCTCAGCAGAGTATTCTTCGCTATCAAACGTGTAACCAAGCGCGGGAGAAGTATAGCTTTCCGGAATTTTCGACTGAATATCAAGTTTGATCTCGTTCATATCGATGGGATTCGGTTCGAAGACAGGCAGCGCCAGTTGGTTTCCGATCCATGGATAGGCAATATAGTACGGCAGCTCCAGCGGGTTTGCCGAAATCCATCGGATAAGTTTCTTGCTGCCTTCCTGTTCAATCAGTTCGTACTCTTCACCCTCAAAGCCATACTGAACAAGTGTAAACGCATCCGGATTCTTATAGAAATAGTTAAGGAACTCCATGGCCTTTTCCGGATACTCGCAGGAGGAGGAAACATGCCACATCATGCCTGCAAGCGAGCCAGCCGTCGAAGACGGCATCGTGTTGAACACAACGATCTCGTCGGCCCAGGATACCTTTTTATTCAGGCGCTCGTCAAACGAGCCATAGGAGAACATGCCAAGCACGTCATCCCGTGCGCAGATCTCATCAGCAGAATCCGTTGTAACCGCAGCGTCAGCCGAGATCCAGCCCTTCTGTGCCCACTCATACATTTTCTGGCAATAGTAGGCGTATTCTTCCGTTGCATAGAGATTGACAACCTTCGTGCGATCGTAATTATCGTTGCCGAGGATCAATGCGCCGTAGGTCGGATAGGTGGCTCCAAATGAGTCCCACGCCAAGACGCTCTTGAGCGCATCCGAACCAGCCGCCGTTGACACCTGCATGAGCATATTTCCCTCACCGTCGGCAATTGTCTGGAACATCTGCTCCATATCTTCAAAGGTATACAGCTTGTCAGTATTGCGGGTAAATCCATACTTGTCTGCGATGGATTTCTTCATCTGATAGCCATAGCCGTCCGCATTAACACCCATAACAGTAACTCCAACTAACTGACCATCGATCTTGCACTGCTCCATAACAATTCCGCACTGCTCGATGATATCCCGCCCATATTCGGCACACAGGTCGTCAAGCGGGATGCACAGACCGGATTCCCATGTCAGGGCGCCTGTACCAAAGGAAATAATCACGTCCATCTGTTCGCCCGTCGAAATAGCAAGCGTTGCATCTGTTGTCGTCTGCATGACGTCCGTACGCTCGAAGGTGACATGCACGCCGATATCCCGTTCGAGCATCTCGTTGAGTGCATCTTCCATCCGGTAGAAGCCCTCGCCCGGCTCAGTAAGTGTGCAGATCTGGCAAACCAGATTGACGATTTCCTTTGGTTCGTCTGTGTTCGTCTGCTCCGCTGCTTCTTCCTTCGTATCAGCCGTCTGCGCATCCTCACCGGTTGTCTGCTGCGGCTCGCTGCTTTCCTGTTTTGCGCTGCAGCCCGCAAAAACGGACACCAGCATCAGCAGGCACAGCAGCATTGCGATCCACTTTTTCATGTTTTTCCTCCATTCATTTTTGGCCAAATTTCCATGGCTCTCTATGAACTAATTATGAACGAGAGGCACGCATTTGTACATTTCGCGATCAAACCATTCCATATGGATTTTAAACCTTATGCCCGCCTCTATCTTGTGCAGACTGCATAATACGGCTGGGAGATTCACCATAAAACTTCTTAAATGCAGCCGAAAAATTGGAATAATTGCGATATCCGATCTTTGCCGCAACATGATTGGCGCTGCAAGCCCCAGATTCCAGCAGATGCTTTGCAACATACATTCGTTCATTCATGATATACTGGCTTACAGAGATTCCCGTTTCCCGTTTGAAGACGCGATTCATATAGACCGGGTGGATATAATGGCGTTCCGCTACTGAAGCAACCGAGAGCGTTTCCTCTCCCAAATTCTTCAGAATATCCTGCTTCACGCGGCGAACCAGCGTCACTGGCTCCTGGCCTTGCTCTTGCTGCTGCTCGGTCAGCTGCTGTAATGCAAATTCGCCATATTCCTGTAATCTGTGTTCCTCCCGGCTGCGCATGATCCGTTCTGCAGCCTTCCCAACCGAGCTGCCGATATCCTCATATTTGGCCGGCAGCAAAATATACTCCTTGCAATTCAGGCCGATCGCCTGTTTTGCATAGTCAAACGACGCATGGCAAGTCAGGAACAGACATTCAACCGGCATCTCGGTCGTTCTGACCCATTTCAGCAGGCTCAGCCCATTCTCCCCCGGCATTTCGATATCGCACAGAAGTATATCAATTTGCTCTGCCAATAATATTTTCCGGGCTTCCTCCGCTTGATAGGCTACAAACACATCATCAATGCCATATTGTTTCCAATCGATCGTATCCCGCATCGTATCAGCCGTCAGTTCCTCATCATTTACAATCAGAAGCGTCATAATTTCCTCCCAGATCATATGGAAATTGAATTACAAAACGTGTAAAACGATTTGACTCCGATTCAACCGTTACCGACGCATCATCGCCGAAAAACGCGCGCAGACGCCGGAACGAATTATAAAGTCCCAAATGCTCATTCTGGTTCTCCAGATTCAGTGTCCCGGCAAAAATGCTTCTGTTCCGCTCCAGCGTCTGCGCATCCATGCCATTTCCGTCGTCCTCGATACAGAAGCAGACTTCACCTCCATGATACCGTCCTGTCAGCCGGACATGGAGCACCCGCTCCCGGCATACGCCATGCTTGATCGTATTTTCCACAAAATTATGGATAAGCAGCGGCGGCATGCAGACTGTTTCAACCTCCGGGGCTACATCCAGTACCGCATCAATCAGATCATGATAACGGATATTGGCAACCGTCAGATAGCCGCGGATAATGCCAAGCTCCTTTCCAAACGGCTCTGTCTCGCGATTGCTCCTGAACAGGAAGCGGAAATAATCGGACAGATACAGCACCGTATCTTCAATCTGTGCAGACTGCTTTCTCTGCGCAAGCGTGTAAATCAGGTTGAAGATATTCAGGAGAAAATGCGGCCGGATCTGAAGCTGAAGATTGCGCAGCTCAATTTTCTGCCGCTCCATCTCCTTTTCATAGCACTCGATCTTATAGGATTTCAGATCAGCCGCCATGCTGTTGAATGATTGAAATACGGCATCATACTCCGGTGAACGCGCCTTTTCCGTAATACGGTAATCCAGATTTCCGATCTGCATTTCGCGGTTGGCTCGCGTAACTGTCTTGAGCGGTTGCAGCAGATACACGTTGATAAACCAGCAGAGCAGCGGAATAACAATCAAATAAAGGACTGCCGCCGCATATAAAAACCGCACACGAGGGGACAGACTTTGCAGCACATCCTCCCGGCTCTGGCTGACAAGCAGCGTTACCCCGCGCCCGGCTGCCGACGCACCAATACAACGCTCTTCAAGCTCCGGTACGTCTTTCTGATAGAACATAGCCTGCGTCGTTGTGTAATCCAGACCTTCTATGATTTCCTGGCGCATCGCGTCAAGATCGATCCACGCGCCATAGCGCGTACTGTTCGCCTCCTGTACCAAAAGCAGATACAGAGTTTCGTCAACTGTGCAGATGCTCCACTGCTTGTCCTCCAGCCCTTCGACCGTCTGCGCCAGCGCAGATTTGAACCCGGCAGTCAGCTGTTCATTGCCATAATACAGGCTGTCCTGCTTTTTCTGCAAAAAGAAGAAGTAGCCGTCCGCGCCATCCGTCATATGGGCAAGTTTTTTAAGTGCGACAAAAAACTTATTTTTCGCCGTCACATAGGAATACTCGTCCCGCTGGCGCATCATTTGAATGCAGTCACTGTCTTCTGTCACGAAATAGTACAGCATGGAAAAAGCGCTGTCCATTCGCTTGTTCAGCTGTGCAGTCCCGTTCTCCGCAAACTGGCGGTCCGTCGCTGTTGTCTGTTCGATCGTTGTGTCGACCGCCTTTCGTGTCACAGACAGCGCAAGCAAATTCAACGGGAGAACGAGCAGCAGCACAAAAAGAACAACCTTTCTGTAAATCGTCATACTTCATCCTCCCATTTTCCTGCACACAGCCGCGCTTATGCAAGCATCTGCGTCAGAGTCCTCTGATATTCGCTGCGTTCAGCCTCCGGCGTCTCCTGCAAAACCTGCGCTGCCACGCCGTTGACGGCCTCTGCGCCGTGATTTTCCACCCAATGATGCAGTTCCTGCCGGATCTCCTCCCGGTAGACAGCAAGGGAACCGTAGACAGCGTCATCCACACCGATATGTGCAGGCAGCGTCACACTTTTACCCTGATAGCGGACAATCATGCTGCGCAGCATCTCCGGCGTAAGCCAGCAGGTCTGCTTTGCTGTTCGCTCCATCATCTTCCGCAGATACGGCACATCGTGTCGACGACCAACATCCATTCTCGATGAATGTGTCCCATAGCCCTCTACAGGGCCATCATCAAAGATATTGATATTAAACTGCTTATCCGCATCGAACGGCAAGTCTTCTTCTCCCGCATGCTCCGGCACCGGGATGCAGCGCACAACTGTCTGCGCGGCAGGCAGCCGCTCGGCCAGCGTATATTTCAGCAGGCCGGGATAGGTATCATGCAGTCTGTAATCAAAGTCAGCCTGAAGTGACTCGCCCGGGGCTTCATACGTATAGTCCCGGCTGATCTGGTCAACCGGCACCAGCACGTCCGATGTGCAATGATTTTCCATCAGAGGACTGCTGAAGCAGTCTGCCAGGCCAAGCGGTGACAGCATCGTCCAACGGCGTACATCTTCCTTATCCGGAAGATTTTCATTGACCGGCGGAAGGTTCTTATTGATAGGCGAAAAAATCCCGTACAGCGCCGCAAGAAACGGCACCGGCAGCTTTTCCACCGCGCTCAAAATCCCCAGTGCCCCCTGTCCCGGCTCTGTCTGTGGCAGAGCGCCGCCTTTACTCAACCGCTCAAGCGCCTGGAGGTTTCTTGCCTGTGTCTGTGTAAAGTATTTATAAAAGTTAAAGTAAACGTTGGCCGGCATCCCGTTGGCAATCGTCGCACATATGCCCAACTGCAGCCCTGTCAGCATACCGGCCATATAAGCGCCAGCACTGCCTCCAACAAGTACAATTCTATCACAGTCAAATTCCGGTCTTTGCCGCAGCGTGTGAAGCGCTGCATTATTAAAGACCAGATCGTCATCCGTCAGGTGGGCATTATAGGTATCGTTGAACGCATCCGGGCAGGCCACCGCCCAGCCCTCGGCAAGGTAGTCCCGCAATTCAAGTGAGTCCTCCCCCATCTCATAATGCGGAATATAGACCAGCGGCAGCGGCTTTACCGCATCCTCCGGCAGCACGACCCGCACTGCGCGAGTATCCACGCGCGCGTCTTTTGTAATGTATGGAATTTCCAGACGCATTCGTGTAACGTGTTCCAGCGGCGGCGGAGTCTGTTTCGGCTGAGCCAGAATCGCCAGCACCTTTGCCATATCCATTTTTTCAGACTTCATTGCAATCTCTCCGTTTCTGTTATTTTATCGCATTGTTCCGATTTTGAAAAGAGCCTCCTTACGTTCACAGTGCCGAAAGCGCCTCGTCCAGTTTTTCCAGCAGCACCAGCTTCTCCTCCGGTATCGACGCGCTCAGGTAATCACCGAGCTGGGTGCTGCCGAAGTAATTCGCGTGCGACCGCAGTTTCCCGGTATCGAATGAGCTGCCCAAAATCGTCTCACAGCACGAGAGTGCGCGCGCGTTTAAAACGATCCTGCTGACCGGGGCACGCAGGGAGCAGCCATACGGAGATTTCCCAGTCAGTGTTATGCGTATCTGTTCAGTTAGATTCCGAGAGGAATTACCTAACAGCAGCGTATACACACCCGGTTCCGCAACCCATACAGACAACTCTGTATCATATGCTGCAAACGCCCGCGGCAGCAGTTCCAAACTGACCGTCTGCTCCTGCCCCGGCTCCAAAAGAACCTTTTGAAAGGCCTTCAATTCATGTTCAGGCCGGAGCAGCGACGGTGCATCGGCGTGTATATAAAGCTGCACGACCTCTTTTGCAGCAACCGATCCGATGTTTTTTACCACAACCGACACTTGCAGAGGTTCCTTTGCACAATTATCATACACACACGTCGACACATTGACATCTGTAATAGAGAAGGCAGAATAACTCAAGCCAAAGCCAAACGGAAAAAGCGGTTCAATCCGCTTATAGTCATAATATCGGTATCCGACAAAAATCCCTTCTCCGTAATTGACATGCCCGTGTTCACCGGGAAAGTTGATAGCAGTCGGTGTGTCCCGGTAAGTCTTTGGGAAGGTGAGCGGCAGCTTTCCCGATGGACTGCATACGCCAAATAGAATATCCGCTGCTGCTTTCGCTCCTTGTCCGCCTGGGAAGAAAATGCACATAAGCGCGTCGATATCATCCAGGAATTCTGTCAGTTCGACCGGTCCCGCTACATTGAGAAGCACAACCGTCCTTTTCCCCGCTTCTTTTGCTCGGCGCAAAGTCCAGCGCAGCATCATTTCGTCTTCCGAGTCCAAACGCATATCCGACCGGTCACGGCCTTCTTGTCCCGATGCACCAACAGTTATCACCGCCACCTGTGTTTCTTTCTCAATTTCCATGGAAATCTTCTGCGTAAACCGCGCCAGTTCCTGCCGCAGTCTTGTGGTTTTTGACGTATCAACCTGTGCACTTCCCGCGCCGGATTCCATAAACCGTTCGGAAAGCCGCCCAAGTACTGCAAGCCGTGTCTGCCCCGCAAGCGGCAGCACTCCGTCATTTTTCAACAAGGTGATTCCTTCCGCCGCCGCGCAATAGGCTGTGTGCTGAGAAAATGCGTCGTCGATATGCGCGAATCGTTTTCCTGTGTATTTCGGCGTTTTCAGGATCGTCCGCAGCATTCGCGCCGCAGCATCATCAATCCTTTCCATAGATATTTCCCCGCGTTCCACGACCTCATAAAGCTGTTGCTTCCCGCGTGGCCCCGGCATATCCATATCATTTCCGGCACGCAGCGCTTCCGCCTGATCGTAAACAGCCCCCCAGTCGGAAACGACCTGCCCGTCAAACCCCCACTCACGTTTCAGCACATCCGTTAAAAGCCACCGGTTCTGTGCACAAGGCACACCATTGATGGAGTTATACGCACTCATGACCGTCGCTGCGCCGCCCTCTTTTACCGCGGCCTCAAAGCCTGGTAAATAAATCTCCCGCAGCGCTCTTTCTGAAATCTGCTCATCGATTCCCTGCCGCAGCGTCTCCTGGTTGTTTGCAGCAAAATGCTTGACATCGGCTGCAACGCCCTGGGCCTGTACGCCGCGTACCATCGCTGGCGCCATACGGCTGCTCAAATATGGATCCTCTGAAAACGACTCGAAAAGCCGCCCGTTTCTGGGGTCGCGCTGAATATTTGTATTTGGGGTCCCCAGCAGCACATCTACACCATAGGCAGACGCTTCCCGCGCGACAGCCGCACCGACTTGTTCCACCAGTTCAGGATTCCATGTCGCCCCAAGCAGCATCCCCGGCGGAAAGCAGTTCGGTTCCTCGCCGTTTGGCCGGACATCGGCCAGCATCCTGCGAAACGTGCGGATCACACTGCAGAGTTCCTCCGAAAAATCATCCGGTAAAGGATCATCTGTCGTAATGTACCTCATAAGTTCAATCACAGATCCTCCGCTTTCCGCAGAGGAAGCACTGTCCAGAGCCAATGTCGCACTATCCGCCTTATCCGTATCTGTCTGTCCAGCAAGCATCCCCGCAAACTCGCAGACATATTGCAGCAGATTTACACCCGTTGCGCCATCCAGATAACGAATTGACGGGATCCCATACTTTTTCATTTCAAGCGACGAAAAGTTGCTCGCCCCCGTTAACAGATCTATTTTTTCCCTGACTGTCATTTCCTGCAAAAGCTGCAGAACAGACGCTTCTCCATTTAGCTTTGTCATACTATCCCCCTGACTATTCCTTTACAGATGGCATAGGCCGATCTGTTCCACCGTGCCGTTCACAGCATTCCGGAGCCACTCACACGCAGTTTTTCCATTTTCGCTGTGCTCGTACATGAATTCATTGTTCAACAGGCAGTGGAGTGTCAGCTCATCTTCATCATAGCCGGGCGCATCCATCTTATGCGTAAAAATATACAGTCCAATTTCCGGGATATCCCGTATCACCTCGCGGCACATCGCATGAAGCGCTGCAGAAAATTGGTCGCCGCTGGTCCTGTCATGAATCTGCCCGTTTCCATTCAGCCCATTCTGGGCAACCGTGAGCAATGCATCGCGCACAGAGCAAATAAAGAGAAGTTTTACACGCGCCTGATATTTTTGATGCAGCGCCATCAAGCAGTCCAGCGTCAGGTTCTCGCCAGTCAGTCTGTCACAGATATGTTCTGGCGCATGCCATACTTTCCGCGCAATGCCGCTCCAGTTTTTGTGCAGCAGCAAAGAACTATCAACACAAATCGTAATATTTTTGCAAGTTGGAAATTCAGCGATGATATCTTCAGCCAATAATGCCGCCCCGAAGCCGCCGGCACTGGAACCGCAAAGCACCAGCGTTTCCGGCTCTGGCAAATACTGCTTTGCCAGCCGAATCGTTGCCATTGCATTTCGGTAGCCATGATAGGGCATTATCCGCTGAGATCCATCCTGCGCCGTATAGGGAAACTCCCCATCGCCGCAGTAGAAATCTCCGTTACAATAGAGCAAATGGATACCACTCCAATCCACAAATGGGTTTTCCGGCCGTTCCGCTTCCAGGCTTTTGTGTAGGAAATCGTCTCCAAGCCATTCGCCATCGTTGCTGTAATAGGTATCCTGAATTTTACTCGTAAAAATATTCCACGGTCGTGATACGCTGTATGTATCGTAAGAAACCCCACCGCCGTTCAGATAGATCAGCAGTTTTTTCGCGTCTCGCCCAATACGCACACCGCCATGATATGCAGTGCCATTTCCGCTGACGCAGCCCGCCGGATAAATACGATAGAATTTCCCGACTTCCGGTTCCCGCGGCATCAGCGGATAGCTGATATGCTGCAGCGTCTGTCTTATCTGCTCAAAATTATCCGGAAGTGACTCCCACGGTTCCATTTTTATCTCAAACATTTTCTCTCCTCCTGTGCAATTCTCATGCACGGCTATTTGCGATTCTTCTCAACGCATGATTTACTTTTGATATCTCCTCACGGCTCATGCCGTTGACATGCATAAACTCACTGAGCGTCAATTCGCCAAGAGCAGAAAACAGCGCTGACAAATTCATTTCCCTCCGGGCCGCATTTTCCTGTGCGGCCGCATAGACGGGTTGAAGGATTTCCTGTACTGTCTCCGGCTGCATCCGGATATGCCGCATGGAGCAGCTGACAGACAACCACGGCTTGTCGTCACCATTTATCAGCACATTAGGGTTCTGTTCCGTCATTCCCTTCACGGTCAATTCCCCCATGACGTCCTTCAGCCACGCAATGCTGCCTGGTACCCAGTCTGGTACACGGGAGCACAGGTCAACATCGTTCAGCCAGCGCTCACCAGTTGTAAATCCATGACCGCCAAAGGCATAGATATGGGTTTCAAACGGAACATCGTTTTCTGCCAATGCCTGTGCAAAGACCAGTGTATTCTGTATTTTTACCACGCGATCATCGCGCGCGGCCACAAGAAAACACGGACTCGTTTGCTTTGTAACATGCTCATGCGGATACGGCATTCCAGGCTGGCACATATCGCAAAGATACTTCAGAATCGCCGGATAGACTATAACCGCTGCCGCAGGCCTATGCCTGGAGAGTGTCGCCGCACATGCACACAGATGCCCGCCAGCCGAAAATCCGATTGCCGCAATTCTGTCTGTATCCACATACCAACGCCCTGCATTCGCGCAAATTAACTCCATGGCGGCTTCATAATCTTCCAGCGGCAGCGGCCACTTTCCCTTCGGGGTCAACGTGTATCGCAGAATAAACACCTGGTATCCTGCCTGTAAGTACGCCATCGCCACCGGATCTGCCTCCCGATCCGAGCAATACAGATATCCGCCTCCCGGAAGCACCAGCATTGCCGGCCGCTTTTCAAAAAAGAACTCTCCCCCAGATTCCTGCACATATGCTGTAAGTGTTACATTGCGTTCTGCATTCAAAGTAATGATTTCTGTTTTCATTTTACCGCTCTCCGTTCTCTGGTCTTATAACTTGTCTTTTGAAAAAATAATTCCCGCAAAATCGGGCGTCAGGATATCCTGCTGGTGCAGTCCCTCCCTGCACATGATCCGGACATTGTGAACAACGTTACCATTGTTCACATACGGCTCAGCTGCTTCCCAATTCACTTGCTTTGCCACAGAAAGATAAACATCCAGTACTTCTCTATCCACAATTTTATTATTGTGCGATTGTACCATCTTGGTAAAATCCAACTTTTTTGCCTTTTCCAAAGTCGCTATATACCGGCTTATATTTCCACATTCCGGAAGATATAGCACCATGGCACCGTTGATTGCATCGCCTACAAACAGGATTTTTTCCTCCCTGTACATTAGTCCGATACTCCCCCGGGTATGTCCGGGCAGTGCAATAACTTCCAGTGTTTTTCCTCCCAGATCAAATATTTTCCCCTCCTCCAGCAGTGTCAGTTTGCCGATACCGCCAGAAAGAAACGCCTCCTGATTGAATTTCTCTTCCGGGGGTGTCAGCTTCTCAGCGGCCGATGCGATCATTTGCCGCATCTGCCGGCTTGAATGCGCTTTGCAAAGCTCGACGTCTGCCGGATGAATATAAATAGGCTCATCAAACTGCATATTTCCGTTCACATGGTCTATATGTCCATGTGAATTCACCACGATCAGCGGCTTATCCGTAATTTCACGCACAACCTTTTTTAGCCGACCCGTTCCCCAGCCAGTATCTAATAACAGTGCTTTTTCCCTTCCAATCATCAATTCCTCGTAGACACATTCCGGACTCGTAATACGCCACATTCCGGGCATCCATTCTGTTGTTTTATAGTATCCCATCGCTTTCTTCCTTTCTTCTGTAATTTCTTGAGGACTTACGCCTCCATATAGAACGCATGGAAGTCAATTATGCCGCTGCCGTGATATGTAAAGCGCAATGCACATCGACTGTCATTAATTCTGAGCGCCAGTTTCCCAGGATAAAACCATTTATGCACACTGCCTGCTTCTTTTTCCACCGGCACATAGATCATTTGCTCCGCAACGCGAACCTCAAAATATCCCGTCCCCGCCCCGCCAAGCAGCAATCCAAGTCCGCTTATGCTGTGAACATCAAAATACTTGAATACTGCTGACGCGCCATCACGCATATTTGCGATATACTGCTCCGGATTATTCTCGCGATCAGTACCGCTTTGCGTCAGATAAGGATGTTCCATAGCCTCCGGCGTATCTGATACTCCATAACGCATGGCTCCGTTTTTTGCGAAAAGATTGCATACAATAGATGCAAAATAGCAGCCCTTTCCTCTCAGCGCCGGCTCGTTAAGTCCGCAGCTGGTCATTTCTGCCTGCGCAAATCTGCCATTTTCAGGAAGTTCTATTTTCTCGGCACAAGCTTGCCGTGAATACTGGTGCCGATTAGTATGTCTATGATAGAACACATACCACTGCCCTTTGACACAGATGATGCTGCCGTGATTATTGCCTGTATAATTTTTCGGAGTAACATTTCCTTGGTAGCCGATATCACCATTGGAAATCAGTGTGCCTCCGAAAGAAAACCCTCGATCCGGTGCATCGCTCACCGCATAGCACAGCTCATGCTGCTGAGACGAAGAATATATGAAATAATAACGATTCAGCGCTTTCCGTATTGAGCTTGCTTCATAAAAACCATGCCTATGGAAATCGGTTCCCTCCGCATGTTCTTCTTTCGGGATCAGCAGTTTTGGCGCTGCCCGCACCGTGCGCATATCAGGAGCAAGTTCCATAACATATGCTCCTTCCATCTGATATTTCTGGCAAGCCGCGGCAAATTCACCTGTACTGTCCGGTGCGAATCCAGTATACAGATACACACGCCTGTCATCATCAACCAAAACGCCGGGGTCAAATTGAAAAACATCATGCGGCATCGTACCAACCGGAGTCCCGTCCGCATATGTAACCTTGCCGTAGTATTCATAGGGTCCTTCCGGTTTGTCACTGACTGCAACAGACATAAACGGAACAACCCCCAGCACATAATAGAGATAGTATCTTCCATCGATTCCGTGCACTACGTCCGGTGCCTGCAGAATCATCCCTGGTTTTGCGTCAGGGTCTTGCATAATCCTATAAATAACACCTTCAAAGTGCCACGTTGTAAGGTCGTCTGTCTCCGCCCACCAGCAAACATAGTCGTTCATACAGAACTGCGTACCGTTAAATCTGTCATGCGAACCAAACAAGAACAATTTTCCGTCGAAAATGTGCGGTTCAACGTCCGGTATATACTCCCAACTCGGCAAAATCGGATTATATGCCTGCGCTTTCATCTCCACTGCTTCGCCCTCCAGCATTCGTCCTTTTCTATAAAAATATTATGATTTATCAATCAATCATTGTACATTTCGTTTTTAATCCGATACTTATGATTTTCAAACCTTTCTCACCCGTTATAACTTAAATTTCACATAAGGAGTCCATGATCCTGTTTTCTTCTGTATTGCTTCTCAGCTATCAAGCCGTACTGCGATGTCACAGTGCTGATGACAGCAAATGCACGGCCGTTTCCCTTGTGTAACGCCCGCGCATTTGCTATTTGACTCCTATTTATAATGTATACTTTTCAAAAAAACACCATATGATTTTGCATCACATGAAAACAGGCTGAAAAATACGGAAGATGTGTATTCACGCAGCATGAATTTGCTCATAAATACGCATCTTTTTTGCCTGAATTATTTATTCTGCCAAGCACAAAATGACACAGTTTGGGCAGTGATGAGGTCGGCAGTTCGCTCCCACTTGTCTTTGAGAAAAAAATCAGTATACGCTGGACTTTTTTCGCCAGACTGAGCAGCGTTCCCAGCTCAATCCGAGCTGGGAACGCCGCTGTGTGTCCATCAAAAATCCATATCAAGCCGCTTTCCGAAATCGCAGGCCGGTTGCCCTCACGGACAGCTCCTGCGAGAGAAGCCGCAGCGTTTCAAATTCGTCGTCGAGGCCGTCAAGCTCCCGGCGAAGAATTTCTTCATAATGCTGTTTCTTCTGCTCCAGCGTGGCAATTTTGTTGACCCACCGCTCCATGACGCTGGGGCTGCGGCTGCCGCTCTGGATGAGATAATCGGCCTTCTCCTGATACAGCGCGATCTCCTTTTTGACCGCGGAATAAAATTCCTCCGTCATTTTGTCGCGCTGCTTCGCGTCGTCAATGATATAAAAGCTGTTAACGCTGAGCGTGTTGTCGTTCTGATTCATCGCGCTGAGCTGCTCAATGAACGTCTCAAACGTATCCACTTTCTCCATATGCTGCCGCGGAATGAAATACAGGTGCCCCGTTGAGCTGACCTTGGTGGCCTCCAGCATCCGCAGATAGCTCAGGCAGATCGTCTCGATCTGTCTGCGGTTCGCGCAGACTTGATAGAGTTCAAACAGTTCCTCCACCCGGTGGCAATAGGTGATGGGGTCAACGTCGGCATCAAAACCGATGTTGTCATACCCAAACCGATTGTCGCGCCGATCGTAAAAAATATTTGCCAGCTTTTCATACTGGTTCGTCCGCTGGTTGAGCGTTTCCTTGACCAGTTCACGGGAATAAACATCCTCGGTGTGCGCATTGTCGCGGCAGTAGACCGCGTAAATATGATGCTCACCGGGATTCTTTACCGTGATCCGGTCCTTGATGTCGCCCGTTGCGGAACGGAACGCATCCGACACGGAAATTCGCTTGCTGCCGGAGTACGGGATGCTCAGATCCTCACAGAGCTGCGCCAGCGTCTCTTTCTCCACCAGAATATTGGCAAGCGAGAAATAGAGAAACCTTCCCAGCACGGAGGTCTTGTCGCCGTTGGCTGCGCCGATAATGTCCTGAAAATTCGTAACGTTCGTCATAATATACGCCCTTTCTTTAAGCCGTCTTTCGTTTCGTCCAGTCCAGCAGGTAATCGTCCACACCCTTAAATCGCGGGTTCCATGTACATTGATAATACCGGATCCCCGGGATCGACTGCACCTCGCGGCGCAGGGTGCCGATCGCCTGCCGGACCTGCGGATTCGTAAACTGATCCATGTCCATCGCCTCCATGACCTCCGTGACGCCGAGCGACAAGAGCGTTTCCCGCAGTCCCTTGTGGGCGTTCACGCCGCCAAGACACACGAAGAGCGCGTTATTTGCAAAATAGCTCGCAATATCGCCCTTGAGCGGCCCCTCGGTGAGATAGGCACGCTTCTGCGTCGTGTCTCCGGTGACGTGGATCCATGAATAGCTGCGGGTGCCGTTTTCCATGCGGCTCGACCGGCTGGACAGCCAGCGGTATTTTCGCGCCGTGTCGCCGTCCAGCCGGATCTTCATACCCTGGATCAGGCCGTCCTTGTTCCGTACTGGAATAAGAAAGCCATTCGCACCTGCCAGCGTCCATGTCCCGTCCTTCGTATAAAAGCCGGGCAGTCCATGCAATTCATGATCGCACCGAAGCAGGGAGGCAAGCAGCCGACGTTCGGATTCCGTTTCCGGCATGGACTTATAGCCGTTCCGCTCGATGATTTCGTCCGGAAGTCCACGTTCATGGAGGTTTTCTCTGTGCCGGTCGGAGAGCGTCAGAAGTGACAGCATTTCCGAATAGGCCGCATGGCGCTGCTTTAGCGCATACGGCTCCCGGCTCGTTGTGTTTGGGGAGCTGGGCTGTAAGGGCAGCTTATACACGTTGCTCTTTGCAGCCAGCTCCAGATAGGCTTCTTTGTTGGATAGACCGTTCAGCCGCGCATACAGTGTCACACTGTTGCCGCTTGCACCGCAGAGATTGCAGCGGAACTGATCGGTTCTCGTGTTCAGACTCAGATGATATTTGCCGGTTCCGTGGTCACCGCAGAAGGGGCAGCTTGCCTCAACTTCCTCGCAGTGAAGCGTTCGGTCGTTGAGGACAAGCCCGCACCGTCTGGCGGCTTCCAAAATCGGCAGCTTCTGATAGGCCAGACGGTGCGCCCCCTTTCTGCGAAAGTAGGGTTACGCCGCCTTCGGCATCGTCTGGCTGCCGGCCCGCACGGAAAGCTCCGCATTACGGACGCATTTGGCGAGGATCATCTGGCTGGTCGGGCGGATGTTGCTGAGATCGTCTACGGATTCCATGTTGTCGAAGAACACCGGATAATTTCGGCCGGTGAGCCGCTTCACCAGCTCGGATACCTCCGCACCTGCCCGGATCTTCTCAGAGAGCGAGAGCCGGTCGTAGCGGCGGCCGTTGTAGGTAAAGCGGAACACGTCCTTTAATTCTCCGGTCGTCTTGACCACATCGTAGAGCGAGATCTTCACGCGGTTCAGCGCGAGTTTGGAGAACGTCATCTCCGCGCGCTTGCTCATGTAGAGGATCACGTCTTTCATGACGATCTTTTTCTCCGTGATCTCCTGCTCAATTTTGTGAATCCGTTCGTCAAAATTCTCCGGCGCAGCGCTCAGAACCTGCTGCGCGGCGGCAAGCTGTACCCGGCAGTCTTCCAGCGATGCTTTGCACTCGGCAAGGCGTTCACTGTCCGCGGGGCTCAGCGTACCGCATTCCATGCTTGCAGTCAGGTTCTGGATGCGTGTGCGCAGCTGCTCCAGGGTCTGCTGGCGCCGCGTATTCTGCTGTGCGGCAGCGGCCTGAAGCTGCTCCCGTTTCTGATTCAGTACGCCGATCTCGGCCTGATATCTTTCAATATCTTCAGTTTTGAACTGCTCGAACGTGCTTTGGCTTTTCTGCTCCATCTCCTGAAGCTCCGCGATCTGACCTTTCAGCTGTGTGCCGTCGGCAGCGATTTTCTCCGTTTCCGCCTGTAAAGCCTGACGGAACGCCGGATATTCCTGCTGAGAGAGGACACGGCGGCAGACCGGGCAGCTTGTACCCGACTGAAACCGCTTCAAAAGTGCGGCGTTCTGCTGATATTTCTTTCCGAGCGCCTGCACCTTTGCCGTATCCTCTGCCAGCGGGCCTGTGTATTTTGGCTGGTAGACCTCGGACGACCGAGCGCCCAGCTTTGCGTGAAATTCTTGCAGCTTCGCGTCCAGCTCTGCCGTATCCGGCGTTTCCGGCGCTTCACCGGAAAGCTCCTCATACTGCTCGCTGGCCTGCACAAGCTGCTCCTGCAAATCCTCCAAATTAACGTTTTCAAACCGCCGCGCCTCTAAGAGCGAGAGTTCCTGTTGCAATTCCTGAATCTGCGCGGTCAGTCTGCTGGAGAGTTCTTTGCTGCTCTGCCGCTGCTTCTGCGCCAGATCCAGCTTGCCGCTCAGATAAACCGCATTTTGTTCCAGTTCCCGAATTTCTTCCCGGCGATTCTTGAGAAACATCTCAGGCGACGGGAGCTGCATACCGGACAGGCTCTGCTGCGTCTGCGCATTGAGCAAGGATAACACATCAGCCTGCGGAATGGGCGGCAGATACCGCTCCAGCAGCTTCTTTCCATCCTCGCCGAGTTCTTCGATAAAGTACAGGGGATTGAAAATGGAGAGAAACACATCCCGTTCGCCGAACATCTCGTTGAGATCCGTCTGCCGGATGGCATAGCCGTCGTAGGTGATGCTCATGCGATCCTTCTGCCGGCTGCGGGTCAGCTCGTGCGCTCTGCCGGTATCATCCGTAAAGCGCATCGTGATCTGCAGGTCCGGGTTCGTCTCGTTGTGCAGCCGGTCAATGCCGCGCTCCCCGAAAAAGGGAAGTCCTGTGACGGCGAACGCAATGGCGTCCGCAAGACTGGATTTGCCGCGGCCGTTGCCGCCGGTCACAATGGTAGGATTGCCGAACGTGATCTCCGTTGGTTCTTCATAGCATTTGAAACCGGAGACGATCATGCTACTGATCTGAAATCCTTTGATTTTTTCCATTCTGCCTCCTTACGCTGCCTGCTGCACGACCTGGTAGCCGTCCAGCGTATAAAATGCGACGTTTCCCTGTTTCCGCATGGTGACCTGCGCGTCATAGAGCTGCGCACCGGGCATAAGCATGGGATGACTGCCCTGTGCGTAGACCTTCGCCTGCTTGCCCTCTGCGTTTTGCAGAACGGCGCAGATCAACGGCTGGCCGGACATATCCTGCTGATTGCTCACCGACAGCACAACGTACTGGCAGACCTGCCGCGTCATAAACGGGAGCGGCTGCTGAGACTGCTGTGTTGGCCGCGATGATTGCTGCGGTGCTTGCTGCTGCGTCTGCGGCGTGGCCGCCGGTGCGGTATTCTGCGCCTGCTGTCCAGCCTGTCCGTCGCGCTTGTAGCTGAGCTGTGCCTGCGCTGCACCCGGAGACGTGGGAAGCTGATGCAGCTTATCCAGTAATTCCAAATATGCAGCGTTCAGCTTCGGCCGCTCGGTATCGCAGATCACATAGGAGTTGCCCTTCTGCTCGATCTTGACCCAGAGCGGCTTTGTCATCTTGTAGAGGACACGTCCAATGCCCCATTGTACGGCGGAGCGTTTCATGGAGTCCGACAAACCACCCTTAATGGGCTCAATGTCGGAATCCTCCGCGCCGTCCCACTTTGTAATAAAGCCTTTGCCCTCAAAATAGATGGAAATGCCGCAGATCTGCGCGTCCTTTTTCCCGTTACCATGCCACGGCCTGTAGTCGTTGTACCAGTTCTCCGGCCCCACGACTTCGTCCAAGCGGTCCTGAATGGCGCGGTTTGTGACATACGGAATGGCAAGGCCGCTGGTCTTGTCTTTCGACGTCACCTGAATCCGCCATTCCAAGTCCTCCGGCGCAAATGGCCGCGCCAGTTCTTCCCGGATGGTTTTTGCGTCTTTTGCCATATGTTACCCTCCAATAAAGTCTTTCAAGGTCTTTCCGTTGGGGATCAGCACATCGGAATAGTAATACGACGGGTCTTTGTCCTTGAGATGCTCCAAAAGATCGCGGTATTGCATCCCCAGCTTGTTGTTCAGTGCATTGAAGCTGTGATCTCCATTTGGGATGGACAGCAGGAATGTTGGCAAGCTGGCAAGTGCGTGCGGCGTCTTGTACTTTGGGAGTGCGTTTGCACCAATGCAGATGTCTCCCCGTGTACCGCTGACGTTGGAAAACGGATAGCGGTACATCGCGGTTTCCATCGTCGGCTTTTCGTCCGCAGCAACACCCATCCTGCATCCGCTGATCTTACCCTCTGTGTCAACATGGAACGCGAAGACCAATCTCGGTAGCGGAAAGTTCGGATATGCCGTCTCATGGTAGCTAATGTCTGCGTATAAGCGCGGGTACCAGAGACAATATTCCTTGTTCCCGTTCGGATGGATTTTGACATGGATACAGTCTGACGGCAGCAGTCCGCTGTTGACATAATTCCATCTGGTACTGTTTTTAATGCAGTCCAGAAGCGCATCTTCCTGTATCTCTTTACACTTCACGATACCATCCGTGTACGTCTCGATGAGAATCTGTCCGTCCTCTGGAATGATCCGGATCCGCAGTTCGTCTTTGTTCATGCCGCCTCCAATTCCGGAACGTACCGCTTCGCAAGCATACGTTCCTTTTTGAGTAGGATCTCCAACTTCTGTACTTCATCTGTGTACCATTCGTCAATCGCAAGCAGAGCTTCCAGCAGGTCAAGTTCATAGTGAAAATAACCGTCTGTTTCTACAATAAGGCCGCTCGACCATTCTGAGCTGATCTTTTTCTGGTAACCCCAGCCCATACCGCCGTTCAGACAGCAGGAATAAAGCGCAGCAGAAAGCATTTCTTCGGCTTTTTTAACGTACGGGTTTTCCGAGAGTTTCATGCTGTGAAGACTCCCGTATTCCCGAATCAGCCGGTAATACTGCATCATGCTGCGAAAGCTGAAATACCAGTGGTCGTATTCATAGGACTCGTTGTATTTTTGATCCATATAATCCGTGGCGGCGATCAGAAGCTCATAATAGACCTCATACAGGTCATCGCTCGATGTCGTGATATCACGCTCCAACAGCCGATCCAGTTTCCCGTATTCGTAGAACGTACGAGCCGCTCTGACTGTTTGAAGTGAACAGCATATAGATTCATAGTCCATAACTGCGCCTCCTTAACAAAATTTCCGCTGCGCAGCGGCTTTCGGGTTGGAATGGTCAAAAGTGCTGCGTAGGTGATTCAAACGGTGTTCCCGGTCCTCTGCTTCAGACAATGCACCGTACAAGCTGTCAATATCTTCTTCGGTAAATGCCTCGAAATCAAGATCAGCAAAATGGATGCAATCATCATTTTTCAGCGGAGCTAGAATATGCGTCAGCACATACGGCGGAACATTTTCAGGTTCCGGTACCGGCATATGCGGCAGCGCCTCCAGTCCCTTTAAGAGCTTGGAAAGATCAATCTTCATCCGCTTTCTCCCATACCAGCTTCACCACGCAGATGGCATAGTCCTTCATATTGCAGAGGATCTTTTTGTGCTCATCCTCTGTCATATACGACCGGCCTTCGCGCAGGAAATAGATCCCGCAGTCCGGCATCAGCTCTCCAAACATGCTGGCGATGTGCCACTCCATGTGGGAACGCGCTTCGGCGGTGTTGCCTTTGAGGTAGGCGGTGCACATCTTTGTATCGCCGATGGTCTGCTCGTTCCCGATCTCCAGATGCTCCATGAAGCCGTCCAGATGTGCCTTTGCGCGCTCATCCAGCTGACTCTTTGCGGATGCGTAGAAGTACAGGAACAGCGCCGGTTCGTTTCTGCCCAGGATGACGCTGTATGGACTGGATACTTTCTGTCCCCATGCGCCGCCGGACGGCTCGAACCGTGTGCAGAGCTTCCCCATCTGCGGAACGATCCGCTCCGTGACCTGCTGCCAGACAGCTTCGCGTGCCGTCTGGTCATCTGCTTCTGTGACGGGTGCAACGATTGCAAGATTTGTAGTTAACATAATTCCTCCTAACTCAACGCCAAAAATCCATTCGGTGTCAGAACGTTGAAGATCATCTTGTTGCTGATGACCTCATGCACCTCTGCGCCGATATGGTTCCCGCGCTGGTCAAACTGTTCTTCACGCTCTACATTTTTGATCTTCACAATACGGCCCTTGATGATATGCGGAGTATCGCATTCGATGAGTCCGTTGATCATCCCAGAGCCGCCGATGAGACCGATCTGCCCAATGGAAAGAGGCAGGAGCGGCCTTTTTTCTGCGCTGTCCAGCGCACTTTTCTCGCTTAGCAGCCTTGTAAAGCTGCCGGAGCGCGTCAGCTGGCGTTCCAGTTCCTTCTCATTGAATCGTTCGCCGCGAAAGACCTCGACGGTTTTTGTTACAGCGGGCAGCGCGTAGCGGTTTTCCTCCAGCTCCGTGACACACGGGATCATCTCCGGGGTCAGCGTCTGCGCACCCAGCCGGTCGGCTGTTTCGTCATCCTCTGTGGGTTTTCTGCGAAGCCCCAGAACGACCGCCTGATGGAATCTGGCAAACTCGCCGCTTGTAAATTTCCAGACGGAAAGGTCTGAAAAGTGCCCCGCGAGGATTTTACAGATGTCCGGCGTCAGGCGATAATACGGCACGATGTAGATGAGCAGGCCGCCTAGCATGAGCGTCCGGATGCTCTGCACCAGAAACTGCTTTTCGCTGCGCGCCCGGCTGCCGCCCTCGGTCATCACGGACAGATACGGCGGATTCAGAAACAGCACATGAAACGCCTCTCGGCTGATCTGGCTGTGAAAGAAGCTGCCGAAGCCGACGCGGTGGAGCCTTGTCTGCGCTTCCTCCGCACGGTGTTCGTCCAGCTCCATGCCGTAGGTGTAGCAGTTGTTGCCATTGGCAAGCTGCCGAAGGGCCTTACCGCAGCCGCAGCACGGATCGAGCAGATTGGTCGTCACGCCCTCTGGGAACGCGATCCCGCGCAGGATGTGCGTGATATTTTCCGGGTCTGTCGGGTAGTAGCCCATGCGGACATGGTTCATCAGCCGCCCGATCACCGCCGCGTTGACGGTGTCCGTTTGAGGAAGGGCTTTTGCAAAGCTGGTCAGGACTTCATACACAGGCTTGTACGCTCTGGACATAAGATCAAAGCGTCGCAGCCCTGCTTGAAGCTGCCCGGCTTTTTGGGCAAGCGCAGATTCCTCCAATTCCAGAAGATTCCGCTGTGCATCGCCGAGCGCCGCAAGAAGCGCGTCTCTCGTTTTCTGCAATTCCAGATAGTACGCATACGCACGCTGCGGCTGCGCCGTGCGGTATTTCTCCACACCGGCGCGGCATTTCAGAAGACGCTGGCTGCCGTGCAGAATGGCTTCTGCCGTCTGCCGAAGCTGTTCCAAGGCATAAAAGGAGCATTTCTGCTCCTTCTGCAATTCCTGTTCCATTTCCATTCGGTTGACCTCACGCTGCGGGCTGAATGTTCTCAGCTGCAAAGTCAAAGACCGGCGCGTTTTCCTCCGGCGTACCGGGGAGAATACGCATCGTGTAGCCTTTGTCCCGCAGCAGCTTGAACGTGCCGATCATGCGCTGAAGCTCAAAGTCGTCCGCATCATTTGCATCGTTCTCGCAGGCGGCTTTTTCCGCCGCCTGCTGTGCAAGCACCTCCTGCACGATTTTTGCGATGTTGGCTTTCATTTCGGTATCTTCCGGCGTGTCAGAGGGTTCTTCCGCTTCCGTGCGCGGCTTCTCAAACCTGCCCTGCGGCCGGCTTGCCGTCAGGCGCAGCCAGAATGTACGAAGATTTGAAAGAAGCAATGTCAAGAGCATACCGCGCGGCTTCGGTGTCAGATGTACGATTTCATCCACGTCCGCTTCGCCGATCTCGCTGACCGCCACGGTCAGGCTGGGAGCCTTAACGAAATTAGCGGAGAAGAAACGGGAAACAGCGGCGCTTTCCGAGATCATCGCCTCATTGACACTGACGCGCTGCGCCAGCAGTCTCCGGCAGATGACCGTACCGCATTCCAGTTCGGTCACGTCCACGATATCCGCGGAAACCTCACCGGCAGTAATAAACCCTCTGCCGGAAATATGTTTCGCTTTCAGACCGTTCGTGACGTGCAGATGCCCGTGGACGATCACATCGTCCGTGACGAGCGTTTCATAGTTGTAGGTCGCACCGGCGGGGATATAGACTGTTTTCATGTTCAAAATTCCTTTCCTTTTTTACGCTGCTTTTTTTCTTGATTTTTGTAATGTCGCACGCATATTGACAGAGCCCGTTGCAAACGTGATCTGCCGCACACGCGTTTCTCCGACGGTCAGGATGTTGTAGATCATATCCACGACGGCGGTAGCCGCTGTGATGTTGGCGGCGATGCTCTGCGGCGCGGAAACAGACGCCTCGGCGCAGCTCAGTTCCGTCGGGAATTTGTCTGTGTCCTGCAAGACCTCCGGGAATGCTGCTCCGACGGGGCGGTAGAACGTGCACCCGCCGCTGCGGATGCCGCAGACGATCTGCCCGGTGTGCATCCCGTTTCCGCTGTCGATGTAGATGAGATCATCCAGCTTGTAAAAGACTTCGTGGCAGAGCTTTCGGCTTTTGTTGTTATCCACCGCGCCGATGAGGATCACCAGTTCCTTGACGGTTGGAGAGTTCCAGTACGGCCCAGTTGAGAACGCCTGCGCCCGCAGCATGGAAAGAAGCCGCTCGCCGGACTCAATAAACTCCGGCACATACTCCGTTTCCATCCCAAACACGGACGAATACCGCTCCGCCAGCACCTTTGCCTTGTTTTCTCCAAGGTCAGCCGGTGTGAAATTCTGGCGCACCAGATTCTTTTCCTCCACAATATCTCCATCACAGATGATAAAGCGGACAGGCCGTTCCAGCGCGTACAGAAGCCGGTACAAATGCGGCGCGATATGCCCGCCGGTGCCGCCGGCTCCCAGCATGACGATCTTCACAGGCCGGTTCTCTGCAAACTTCATCCCGCACCTCCAAGCAATCCGCCCAGAAACGAGCGAAAGCCCGCAGCGTGTGCAGACGGCGCTTCCGGGAGCTCGGGAAGCTGATGGACGACCTTGCCGCTCCATTCCGCGGGAAAGCTGCCATCCAGCCCTTCGAGCACCAGACTCGGTTCAACGGGGACGAAGCTGCCGCCGCAGGAAATGCGGGCGGAGATCTCCGGGAAGAAGCGATCCAGACGGCCGATCACGAGATACAGCCGCGTGCCGCGTTCATCCTGATCGTCGATGGCAGAAAAGACTGCTTTCATGCTGTTGTGCGAGTGAATGTCCGCGTAGTACAGATATCGCGTATCGTCCGGAAGATCTTCATCCGTCAGCCGAACTGTTACGCTGTCTTTGGTGGCGCGCTGCTTCGGGACGAACGGGATGAATTTCTGCTCCTTCCGATCCCAGTAGATGCGGACAAGGGCTTCAAACTCCGCGCCCGATTCCATCTGACTTCTGAAAAAGCCGATGATGGCGCGCAGCAGCTCCTGCGGAATGCGAGGAAGAGCCGGGCGAAAGCCGGCTCTAACCTCTGAAAACTCCGTGATCTTGTGCTTGGGCGCGATAAACTCGCCGAGCTCGCTCCGGCGCATCTCATACGTCTGTCCATCCCACGCGGGGATGAGGCAGATGACCTTGTTGGATGCGCGCGCAGCCTCCAGCGTCGGGAACACGCCCTTGTAGTCCGCGATGCCCTTCTTCTGCATCCGGATCTGCGGCTTCACAACGCACTCCGGGTCCTTGACCTTGCCTTTTTTCAGGCTGTCCAGGAATGCTTTTGACTTCTCAATCTCCGCTTTCATGGCCGCGATGGTGTCCGTCTTGGGCGCGGGGACGGTCTTCGTAATATCTCCGTACCGTACCTGCCAAGTGACAGCCGACGCATCCTCCAATTCGGGGAAATCATCCGCTTTCTGGATGCGCAGGGCCTCGAAGGTCATATCTGAATCCGTGATCTGCTCTCTGGCGCCGCCGTACTGAAAAACGGGCGGCTTGTCAAAGAGCGACAGTTGTGTTTGGGGTCTTGGCGCAATGCTTTTGACCGGGGCTGCTTCTGGGATGGGGTCGCTTTCCGCGCTTGTGAACGCCGAAAAGAGTTCCAGAGGCTGTTTTTCTTCTTCTGCCGGAGCTTCCTGCGTCTTTGCAGGGAACGTCTGTTCCGGCTCGGGCTGTGATTCTGCCGTCTCCGTCTGAACCTGTTCCGGCTCAGGCTGAGACTTGACTTCTTCTGCCAACGTTGGCGCGGGAGGAGGCGGCGCGGGTTCATCCGAACCGCTGCCGAAGATCTTATCTACGTCAAACTCCTCATCATCGCCCAGTAAGGCAAAGCCGTCAAATACGTTTTCTGTGTCTGTCATGCTGTGTCTCCCTTCATTTTTGTGTCCGGACGCAAAAAGACCGCAACTGCCAAACGGCAATTACGGTCTTATGAGTCCATTATTTCATTCCATGTCCTGCGCGCGGAACCGGGGGCATACCTGTCCCCAAGTCTTCACCTCCGCCCTTCATCTGCTCCGCCCTGATACTGCTCTGACCTGGAATACAGGAGTATTGTAGCATAAAATAGAGCAGATACGCAACTTGCAAAGAAATCAATAGGTTGATGTCGCCCATTTCATAAAAACAGATGTAATCTCAATATATCAACCATTAGCATGACATAAGTATGCTTCTAGCATTCTGCCTAACTGAATAGCAAGAATCATCGGCCAGAATCCCAATAATACGCCTTTTTAGCAAATATCTGGAGATTTGATTGCCGTGGCATAGCTCTATAAGATGTTGCCTTACATGAGTAGACGGATCTATTGCTGCCTCACACAATTTTTCCTCGAAAAAATCTGCCTGCTCACAATAACCGAGTATATGGGCGATGCAGGTGCATGCCGCTACGCGTATAGAGTCGACTGAATCATTAAAGCACTGCAAAATTGTTCCTTCTATCATAGCTAGACTTGTTTTATCGATCGTCTTTTCATATCGAAGAAACACTTCAATACACATCGATATAGTTTCACGCACATCATCGGATTGATTATTGTACGAAAAAAGCATCTGTATAAATGACTCTTTATCAACTTTATCTATAAGCATTTTTAAAAAGAAAGCCTTAAACACAAGGGATTTCTTTGATTTGTGCGACATAAATACAAACTCTTGCTCATTTTCTGCAATGTATTCAGTTAGTGTCTGCCGCAGCAAGTCGTTGATGGGAATTTTTTTAGATTTGTAAAAAGCCAAGATCTCACAAAGCGCTGATATACAGTCATCTTTAGTCGGAATCGCAGTATTACTAACTAACACCTCACAGCATAAAGGAAAGAACTCTGTATTGCAGATGGCTTGATTCTCCGCCGAATTATGCTGTATGGCAATCATCTTAATCAAGCGATATGGATTTTCGCTATAAACGGTAAACTGAATACCACTTTTATTCTTATCCAACTGCATTCTTGCTATATTTATCTCGCTTTTCAAGAGATTCTCCCATGAATCTTTACCCAGATTTACATTGTATAGGATCTTTTGCGTGCTACTCAAACTATTGCTGGCAAAAGGCTCTAGTTCAGAAAAAAATGTTGGTGCGTTTTTCACTAGCGCCGCAATTACTTGTGGGTCACCATTTCTCTCTACAATTCGAGAAATCTCATGTGAAAGTGCTTCGTTTAATTTTGCTTTTACTTCAGAGGATACTTTTGCGAGATCTAGTTCAAAAATCAGAGAAGTGATCGTGTTCCCTAGTATGTACTTTTCATTTTGAATGATATATGCGAGACTTCGTGCAACTGCATTGTGATTTAACCGACTTATATTCTGAATCATACACTCAAAATAAATATCAGCAATATCTGCCGTGACTTCACGGCACAATGAGTAAATGTATATTGCCGCTTCCTCATATCGAGACTCTGACATATATAGGCCAAGAATACTTAGGAAGGTAAGCGTTGTTTCATTCTTATACCATCTTACCTGCTCTCTACACATTTCCCACAATGAGTCGGCATTAGCAGTAACAAAGGGGTATAATAGATTCCAGTCATGCAGCAGAACTTGTTTAAACGTTTTTTGATCGCCAGCAAGCATAAAAAGTTTAACAGCTTGATATGCAAGATTGCCATCGTCACCAATATGCGCATATTTGTATAGCAGCAATGCCGTCTCATTTCGTGATAAAAGCATGTGCGTATATGAACCATAAAGGAGCGACGAAAGGAAATAATTTGCAACATTGGAGAGCGCTTTTCCTAGATTAGTACCAAAAAAAGTAGTATAACGCGAAGCCGTTTTTAGTTTTATTTCTTCTGCCAACATATCTTGAAATGCAGTTTTTAGATAGCGATCTGCAACGGGAAGATACGGAATAGTTTGACTGAGATCAAGTTGCTTTTGCGCCTCTGTTGTAAATGACCATTGATGAGTTTCTTGCAAAGACAGCATTTCAAAAGTTCGACAATCTATCAATATATCTTGAACCAGCCACGCCAATGACGTATTGTCTTTTAAAATATCTAATGCTTTTCGCTCCTCATTCAATGCTGCAGTTAGATTGCCATCTAACGCGTAAAAAATCGCATCCAAACGATGACTGTACCATGTATTATCAGGCTGAAGATTCTGATAGTACTCAACTAATTTCGTCCCATGCAGCGTTTTATCCAGCCCCGCTCCTGCAATCAGCCAGTCTAAAGCCGCATCCATAATAAAGCATAATTCGCCAGAAGGGGGCGATTGATTTCTGGATAAGTGAATATCCAACAGCTTACCTAAGTGAGGCATAAATCCAAAGAATCGTGACGTTTCTTTCCTAGAAAATACAGATTCTTCTAATTTTGAATTAGAAATTACAATATCAACTGTCTCATTAACCGGCTCTGCTTGAGTATGTGTTGCCAAGTAGTACTCAATTATATTCTCTATAACATGCTTATAAATTGCACGGTCTAGCTCTGGCCCAACAGTATATTTGCCACAGTATGTACATAAATCGTTTTTTTGAATGTACCTTCTTAGTTTCTCTACCTTATCGTTTTCTTTATCACCTAAAAAGTATACCAGCATGGGTTTGCGATATTTTTCTGCAGTAATAAACTCTGTTTCTGTTCCAAAGCGCAACTCATTTTTAATTAATAACACAACAATATTGGAGCGGATGACTTGCTGCATGAATCGCTGCGTTGAAGGCAACTCAGATGGACTATCCTCGATAATAAATGGACTCAAGAATGGACAACTTTTCAGCGTTTCTTTTATTCGCCGACGCAGAGGTTCCCATTGAAAGCCGTTTTCTTCATTCTGTGCAGAACTGATGAATACGCGAATCCTCTCATCGGGTAATAAATCACAACACAAATCTTTCATATATTCTCCTGTTCTCACTTAAAGAATTCTTCTGAAACATATTTCCTTAATTAAGCACTTTGAAGTTCCGCTACTAAAATAATTTTAAAATCGAATTGGTATTAATGATTTGTATATTTTCACATTTCCAATTTCCGAATTCGCTAGCAGTTCACGAACACTTTCTTTCGCAATATCAAATTCGACCATGGGTGCAATGGTTATTCTGGAAATTGCTTGTTTAGGGAAAGAAACCGTTAAATATGGAACAATTAACCCCTGCTTGGAACAAAAACCCTGTTCCATTTTACGATTATACGGCCCTTCATATTTTTGGGCTTCTTTCTTATTACGAGGAATGCGACCATCATCTATTTCAATAACGAATCGAAATTCTTCTTCTGATTTAAACTTCTTATGTTTGTAAAATGGTCCACGAGAATAAATATAGTAGTATAAAGCTAATTGGGCTTGTTCAAAAGAATAATCCCCATGCCGGAAAGACGAATTGGTGGGGTTTGTCAGACCAAACTCTATACTGTCTGCAAGACGTTTGATTTCTGCAAATTGCACATTTTTCTCATAGAGAACATTTCCATAGTATACCGTAAAAGCGTCTGCTCTAGACTCACTTGGAACATCGAATGCTTGTAGCAAATCAGATATGCGGAGACCAATATTATATCCTTGATACGATCCGTTGTTTACATAATAATTCCACATGTTAAGAGAATCCGTCTCATTGCATGCGCAGAAAACAAATAAACGACCATTTTTATATGGGTGATAGCGGATTGTTGAATAGCTAATGGACGTTGTTTCCAATTCCTTTATTTGTGCAAAATCGTTCCCTTTCAAAAGCTTATTAATTACTTCGTTAAACAGAGGATATTCATTGCGATAGGAATCCATAAAGTCCAACAGCAATTTTACAAAATAAATTCCCTCTGATTTGTCATTCAGATAGCGGATATCTGTAAACCGAAGCGTTTGACTTTGAATGATTGAAAGGAATGCGCTTGGCGAGGTGTAGTGATATACAATTTTGTTTAGGACATCATCTTCCTCATTGTTACGGGACGAAAAACTTTTGATTAGGGGGGAATGGAATATGAGTTTATAGTCGGTTGTAGTTCTTTTGCCTGCTATATTGTTTAGATTCATGTTATTCATAACAATTCGTATCCCTTCAGTTATTTCTCTCTATGGACACAAGCATAAGCGGAACAATGCGTCTGTTGAACTACATTTTCCACCAATTATGATAACATATGTTTCTACCAAAGAAAAGAGGGGACGCATATTTGACCTTTTATAAATTGTCTGTCAAAAAGTTTGCGGGATATTTGATGTAGAGATATCTGAAATACAGTCAACTCATATTGATCCGTCTATTCCCCCCATTCCTTTTTCTCAAATAAAACTCACAGAAGAAGTTTTCTCAGTAGCCGTTGGATATAAGAGCGCAGGCAAGCAATAATAGGGTGCTTGCCTGCGCTTTTACATAGAAAGCCGTTATAAATTCTTCAATGTTACACGCGCCGCGTAACCAAACCTCTTATGATTTCATCACCGGCCAGCTCACTTGTCCGATAGATCTTCTGACAAAACGGCGTCAAGCTGAAATCCATGCCGGGAGTGCCAGCGTCGAGCAGAATGCCGGTCACGGTGAATTTTCGGGCAGCCTGCTCCTTATGGAGTTTTGTCAGATAGTCCTCTGGCAGCTCACACAGGCCGTCGGTCAGAAATACAATGTCGGCGTTTTCAAAGCCGGTGTCCATGAGCTGGATCGCCTCATCCAAGGGACGCTCAAAATCTGTGCCGCCGTCGAGGAATGTCTCGGCGGCATTCAACTTATCTTGCATGGAATACTGTCCGGGCAGAAAAACGTCCACCTTGCACTCAGAAGAACCGGCAAAATGAATGAGCGCGAATTTGCGCCGGTTTTCTGCGGCAATGTCTAAAAGCGTCAGCGCTACGGCCTTGCCCCACGCAGCAGCGTCTCCGCGCGTGGAGCCGGATTCATCGAGGCAGCAGATGATGTCACCCATGCCCTTGTGAATAGGTTCGCGCCTGCGGTACTGCTTGAGCCGCCGCTGCTGATACTTCTTCACAAACAGCGGAAGCGTCTGCGGCGAGGCAAGCATGGCAAACTCCGAGCCGATGGCACGGGAAAGATCATTGCCAAGCTCCAGCGCATACGTTTCCCCGCGTCCATAGGCGTAGCCGTTGCGCTTGCCCTGCGCGAAGATCTCACGAAACCGGCCAAGGTGCTTTGAGATCTCCAACAGCGCAGGATTCTGCCGAACCTTTTGAAGAAGCTCGGTGTTCACTGCGTTTTTCTCCATTGTACCGGCATCATCGCTCCATGCGCCGAGGATCGTTTGTACCTCCTTTGCCTTCTCTGCGGCTGCGCCGACAGCGGCAGAGACGCTTTCAGATATAGCGGCTTTGTTTTGCCGTGCCGTGGTATCCACCATTTTTGCAACGGCTTCGGCCTGCTGCGTCTTGCTTTCAGCCTGATTCGCCGCGTCGATCACTGTCTGCTCCAGCGTGGGGTTCTGCACAGAATTCCGCATCTGCTCCAAAAGCTCTGTAAGTTTTTGCTGCGCTTGATTCCGCGTGGCTTGCAGCTTTTCAAGTGTTTTCAGCGTGCCGTTCTCGCCGCCAAGCTCCGACAGCAGACCATCCAGCTGTGCACCGATCTTTGCCGTAAACTCGGACGCGGCCTCGTAGGCGGGCAGCTCCCGCCCCTCGCAAATCGATTTGATCGTGGGATAGTCCGCGTCCTCGGTCACATGGTCGAGCAGCTTTGCGTTGAATTTCTGTGCCTCGGCCGTAAGCCTGTCCGCATCGGTTCGTTTTGGGAACAGCGAATAGACCGACTGAAAAACATCTCTGGACAGCGCCGGAAAGCTATGCAGTTTGGACGCGGCCTTCTGCTGAATGACTTCCAAATTTTCATCATCCCTGCTCAGATCACGGTAAATGCAGTCCTCCAGCTTGGAGCTTTGCAGAATACGGTCTGTTTTCTGTGCTGCGGATGTTCCGGCATACTGAAAATTGCCCCAGCGGGAATCCAGTACGCTTTGTAATGTGCGGAAATATTTCTTCATCATATACCTCCATAGAAAAGGCAGGGTGGGAAGATCCCACCCTGCACTGTCAGTTTAATAGTTCCCGCCGAAGTTCGGCACAAAGCCGCCGGGCTGTACATTTCCAAAGGTAGGCGTAAAGCCGCCCGCCTGCGCGGGCGCGCCCCCCCATAAAGGTTTGCGTGGAGCCCTGCGTAGAAGCAGAACCGCCGTCGTCCTCCTTCTTGCTGTCGCCAAAATAGATGTTTTCCGCAAGAATTTCCGCCGTGCGGCGCTTGTTGCCTTCTTTGTCCTCCCAGTTCCGGATCTGCAAACGTCCGGACACGACTGCCATGCGGCCTTTCGTAAAATACTTCGCCGCAAATTCAGCCGTGTTTCTCCACGCGACGACATCAAGAAAATCGGTTTCCTTTTTCCCGTCCTGCTGCGAAAAATCGCGGTCTACTGCCACGGAAAATGACGCAACGGAAACGCCGGAGGCCGTCTTGCGAAGCTCCGGATCGTGTGTGAGTCTGCCCATAACTACAATGTGATTCAGCATAATTATTCCTCCATATTTTTATGATGTTTGTCTTTTACTGCAAGGCTGCCAGCTGCTCCAGCGGCGTGTAAGTAAAGCCAATGGCCTCATGCGCCGCCTTGCTGATGCGTTCCAGCTCGGAAAGCAGTCCATCCGTAAGCGCCTTTTCGCTGTCAGACGCAGCGTTTGCAGCCATCTCGGTCTGCATCTGATAAAGCCGTACCAGCTCGCCGCGGAATTTACGGAGCGCGGCCTGCTTTGTGCGTACATTTTCAGCCGCACCGCAGGCGCTGTCAAAGCCGTCCTTTGCGTCCTGTGCCATGGCAAGAAGGTCGCTGACCTTTTCCTGCATGGGGTTGACGCAAAGACGCTCCAATGTGCCGGTTACAAATTCGCGGTCACCCGGCTGCTGCCAGAAGTAATTCCGCAGCACCAGAAGATCCGTCGATGTGACCTCCGTATGTCCCGCCAGCCATGCCTTTGCCTGTGCAATAGAGAAGTAGCTGAGGAATTTACGGTCGGACACGGGAATTTGTGCACGCAGCGCACAAAGTACGTCGTCCATCAGGTCGTGGATGCTGTCCGGTACCTGAATGGCTGCGACTTCCTGCTGCATGGTGCGCAGCTCCTCCAGCGAGATCGTCGCATGGACTGCGCCGAACGAGCCACCGAGCTTGTCTTTCAGGATCGCAAGTCGATGTGACTTCTCCGAAATATTTTCCGTAACGACCTTCAATTCCAGCCGGTCATAGAGCGCCGAGAGGATTTTTTCCTCCGGGTCATTGAAATTCGGAATTTCGTTGGATGCGGCGAAAAAGGAGATCGTCGGGATGGGATAGGTCCGGCCTTCATTGGTGTACTTCCGCTCGTTGAGCGCCGTCAGAAGCGCGTTCAGAACGCCGTCATTGCATTTGAAGATCTCATCCAAAAACACAATGTCGGCCTCCGGAATTTTGCCTGCGGTCTGCACGACCGGTTCGCACGGATGCAGCGCGGCAACGGCTTTGCGGTAGGCGTCCAGCTTGCCGCCGATCTCTGCCAGCTTCTCGAATGTCGCTGCCTCATTTTTCATCTTCGGCAGACCATTCAGGAAGCTCTGCAAATCAAAGCGAAGATTCTGGTAGATGCCGTCGCCCTCGAACGCAGATTCCGGCACGGAGCCGGGGATCAGGCTGGAAAGATCGAGTCGTCCGAAAAGCTGTTCTTCGTCCGTCTGCTTGGAAAGGAGCCGTTCAAACTGCTTCGCACCCGTGATGCGGCTGCGGAAAGCATTGATCGCGTAGCTCTTAGCCTGACCGGGATCGCCCAGAATAAACAGGTTCTTCCGCGTCAGAAAGGCAATGGCAATGAGTTCGACCAGTTCTTCACGCTCGGCAACAGAGGCATTTACATCGGCCATGACAGCCAGCATTTTATCTCGTAAGCTCATGCGGCGGCCCTCATGCGGTAAACATCCAGCGAGATCACATTGCTGTGCGCTGTTTTCTGAAGCTCCATGCGGAGCTGTGCGAAGATATGCTGCTCCAGATCGCCTTTCTCCGGGTCATACGACATGACCGCCCGGATGAGCCGCAGCGCAAGCTCCTGATACACGTCGTCCGCATCCAGCTTCGCTGCGCGGATGAGCGCATGGTTCTGCTTCATCACGGCCTTGATGCACCACAGATGGCTTTCCACGATGGCGTTTCTCTGAGAAATGGTGAAATTGTTTTTCATGGTCTTTCTCCTTCGTATTTGGGGAGGCAGACGCCTCCATGTGTGTTTTGTCAGGCGGATGCCTTTTTCTGCTCTCTGCGGTTCTGTCTGGCGCGTTCGGCGTCAAACGACGGGGCGGGGATGTAACCCCCCAGCGTTTTATAGAGGATGACGGACTGTACACCGTCAAAGACCTCCACGACCTGATGCAGCCCCAGATGCACATTCAAAAGTTCCTCTACGGGTGTGGTACGAACCTGCTTCTGGAACGCATATGCGTCCAGATCAAGCTGCCGCACCTCGGAGAGCGTGTATCTGGATGCCGTGGGGCCGATCTCACGCCCGAGAGATTTGCAGAGATTTTCGTGCATGAGCCAGCTTTCCGTGCTGGCAAAATCATAGATGCGCACCATGCTCGGCCGGATGCGCTTCTTGCACCAGTCCGGAACGCGGAGCATCTTGTGCCAGCGCTTTAGTAAGCACGGCTTTTTCTTTTTCGTGCAGTAGGCTTCTCCAAACTGCACCACCACGCCGCCGAGCTGACCGGGGTTCTGCCCCTTGTACTCAAAAACGTGGTCACAGTCCGTGCATACGGGAACCTTTGGACGGATCTTCATACGACATTCTCCTTACTTTTTATCCATTTTGACCCGGCAGAGGTCGATCACGCGCTGACAGGTATCAATTTCAAACCCGCCAATGTGCGTATCCTCCTCCGGGAGCTTTAATTCTCTTGCCAGCCACTGATAGGCTTTTGTCCGGCTGATGTGCATTTTCTGCCAGTAAGCGTCGAACACCTGATGGGCTTCGATGCGCTTGAGGCGCAGAATCTCATTTGCCACATCGCCGAGTGGCCGCGTGGTACCCTTGTGGCAGCCAACACGGGCATTGCAGTTCTGGCACTGGTACAGATATTCGTTCTGCATTCCAAGCCGCTCCGTCGAGCTGCCATAGACATCAGCAGCCGGAACGAGCCGGATGATCCCGCCGCAGTAGCGGCAGATGGTCGGTTTCTTCAAATAGGCGTGTCCTCCTTTTTTATGCCGCCTCCTTGCGCGGCTTTTTTGTCTTTTGGGGTTTCGATTCGATTGCCTTCGGTTCACGCACCGCCATCTGGAAGCAGACAAGCTCGTCTGTTTTGAGAAGCAGCGCACTGTGCTGCACGACCTCAAGCATGAGTGTTCCATTCAGCGCTTTCAGGCACTCCATGAGCTGCGTCGGATTGTACCAGTACACACCCGTGGGCTCGCCGCTCAGCGCGACCACGTCCATAGCCGTTTCCGAAATGCCATATTCGCTCTCGCAGCGAACGGTCAGCCGGCTTCCTGCAAAGGACAGGGAAAATCGGTTCTGCGTGCCGGTGACGCTCAGGGCTTGCAAAATGGTATCACGGAGCAGAGCGGCGTCGGTCAGGACCGTAAACTGCTGCTTCAGATTGGACAGCACCTGCGACACGGCAAGATACGGCCCATCCATGATGCGGGCGGCGAACGAAAAGTGCTCTTTCGTGAATATGATGTGTCTTTCCGTTGCGCCGACCTGCAATTTCTCACGGTTCTCTACCAGCGCCGCCAGCTTTTCCAGAGAAGCGGCAGGAACCAGAAAACTGATGTTCCCGCGGCTCTCACGGTCGCCCTTGGCGGACGCAATGCGGAAGCTGTCCGTGCTGACCGCCTGCAGGCCATCCGCGCCGAAGATCAGGTTCACGCATTTGAGCATGGGTCTTGCCGTATCCTCAGAAACGGCAAACGCCGTTCGTTTGGTAAGCGAAGGAATTCCGCTCACAGGCACGGTCGCCGCCGGGCAGGGAATTTCCATGCGCGGGTACTGTGCCGCGTCCATGACGGGAATGGCGTATTCCGCGTTTCCGGAGGAAACAACGAGCTTTCCGTTTTTCATCTGAAACGTCACGCGCTCGCCATCCAGCAGGCGCAGCATTCCGGAAAGCAGCGGGGCCTTTACGACAACGCTGCCCTCGGCCCCGATCTGCGCGGGAAGTTGCTGCTCCAACGCGATCTCCAGATTCCCGGACGCGACGGTGAGCGTGTCCTGCTCAGCCTGCAAATACGCGCATTGCAGAATTTCAATCGTGGAAACCCTCGGCGCAATGCGCTCGGCGTTCTGCGCCGCGGCAAGCAGCTCTGTTCGGTTGACGGTGAATTTCATAGCATCCTCCTTTTTACGCAACGGAATCGAATAGACTCAGCTGGTTTTCCACCTGCTGCGTTTTCTTCGTCCGTTTGGCTTTCTGCTGCTCGAGCTGCACCATAGCGGCTTGCAGCTTTTCCTCCTGTTCTGCGGTAAATACACGCTTTTGCTGCTCGATCATCGCGGGCACGGATTCCGGCGGCAAAGAGGTTTCTTCGGCGGGTACTTCTGGTACTTCTCTGTCCGGATTCTCAAACGCCATTTTCTTGAACGCTGCCGCAATATCCTCCACATTGTCACGGATACCGAGCATCAGCTCCTTCGCCATCTGCGAGGTCATGTCCTGCACGTCGCTCATCGCGGCAAGTCCTTCCTCGGAGAAGTTTCCTTCAATGAGTCCGGCGACCGCCAGCTTCGAGGCCATGAGCTTCAGACATTTCTGCTGCATGGTGTCCTCGTAGTAGAGCATATAGACCTTGACCGCGGGCGCTTTCTGGTTGATGCGCCAGCTTCGGCGCGACGCCTGCCGCAGCGTAAAGAGCTTATAGCCCATACTGTAGAACACCAGCGTGGTAAAGGCGTTGAGATCCAAGCCGGTTTCTACCAGAGACGGGTTTACGATCAGCACCTGTATTCCGGCGGCGAGCTTTTTCTGCACCCACTCCTCACGGTTGGTGGTCTTGATCTTGTCGGTCAGGATCTCCGTGCGATAGCCTTCATCTGTCAGGAGCTTTTTGAGCTTCTGCTGGGAATCCGTGCGCACCCAGCTTGTGTAGATGAGTGCGCGTTCACCATTCTGAATGGCGGCTTTTACGAGTTCCAGCGTTTTCTGCTCTTTTTCTCCGAGCGTGTCTGTATCCCCCATGTTCTCAGGTTCGACGATGGGGACATCGCTGTCGGGATAGAAGATGGGTTTCTGGTCATACGGCTGATCCGGGTAGACAGTCAGCAGATTCAGATACGCGGAAAGGATCTTCTGCGCCACGCGGCGGTCCGACCGCAATACCCGTACAAGCGCATTCTCAATGCGTTTGTATTCCGATTGCACAGCTTCATCCATACGGCAGGCAATGGGAATTTCCTCGTAGCTGGGGAGCGCCTTGCCCATATCGGACAGCGACAAAAACGCCGTCTTTTCCAGCAAGAACCGTGAAAACACCAGCGGCGAAACGCCCGGAAGCTGACGCGTCCGAACGCCGCTTTTCTGCGATCTGCGCTTTGTCGCATAGCTTTCATCGGCTTCGGTGTAGGTTGTTTCCACAACGCCATACTCCGTATTAAACAGCGCGGGCTTTTCATGCGGCTTTCCGTCCGCCAGCATCAGCTGCGCCGACGTGCGGTAGAGCAGATGAAAAATACCGGAGCTGTAGCCGTTGATGAGCGTGGCCGTCATGCCGATGACCTTTTTCGCCGTGCCGAACAGCTCTGCCATCGCGTCGCCCTGGCCGCTGTCGTTGTTGTACTCGTGCAGCTCATCCACGATGAGGCCGTCAAGCCTGCCACGGTACCGCTTCTTGATGTACGAGCTGAGCGGATACCGCCGGCACGCGCCGCGCGTCGGGAAATATCCGTCTGGATTCTCGTGAAGTGACAGCAAAGCATCCAGTGCAGCGGGGTTCTTCGTCTTCTGTATGGCATGGACTGCCAGCTTCCGATGCACCCAGCCGTATTCCGGAATCTTGACCCACGGAGACGGCACGCTTGGATTCACCGCTGTCCACAAGGGACTTTCGCAATTCATACATTGATGATTGCGCCGGTTTTCCATGCGGAACGCCTCCGGTTTCGCGGTCACCCAGTCATATGTATCGTCGCTGCTTGGCAATTCTATGACGGAACCACAGCCGGGGCAGCGGAACACACCTTTTCGTGCGTCAAAAAGAACCGCCGGGCGGCGCATATAGCCGTCTCTGGCTTTTTCCTTGCTGATAACGGCGTAGATGCTTTTGTCGCCCTGCCGGTACTGCGCGTACAGGCTGTCCAACTCCGTAATGCTGCGGACGATGACGCCCGCAGTATCCGGCAGCGTTTCGGCAATTTCACGCACCCACTTCTTCGCGACGTGCGACGGGCAGAGAATGATGTTGAACGTCTTTTTCCGTTTCTGCGCCTGATACACGGCCAGCGCCGTTGCGCCGATCTTCGTTTTGCCGCTTCCACACTCTGCCACGATGAACGCAGACTTGCCCTCCGAGAGCTTGCGCTTGACCGATTCCGCGACTGCAAGCTGTGCCGGGTAAAGGCTGTAACCTGCGTGTGCGCGGATGTAGTCGTTGATGCGTAAAATCTCCGGGGAAAGCTGCTCCGCAGCGGGGTTAAACAGCGGCTGGAACTGATTCCAGAGTCGCTCTGCCACGGTCACGCCGAACGCGCTTAGGTAGCTGGTGACAGAATGCACGCTGTCAAAGCCGCTGGAATTCTGAACCGTTCCGGGAATACGGATTGTGCCGGTTTTCAAGCCATCCTCCAGCACCTTGACGATGTTGGCGTCGTCCTTCTTGCACAGCAGCCATGCCTCCAGCCGTTCACGAATGGAGATGACGCGCAGCGGCTTGAGAAGTCTGCGCCGCTGCAATTCGTCCAGAACATAGTCCTGAAACTCCGGGATGAGCGGCACGGCCGTTTTCCGGTCCAGCGCCTCAAACAGCGCCCGCCGGTCTCCAGCCGGACAAAAAAGAACGCACTTCCGCGGCGGCAGCTCCACATTTGTCTGCCCGTCCGCCTGTGCTTCTTCATCCTTTTTTGCCGCAGTGTCTTCATCGTCCAGCGAGAGGATGGTCGCCTCGGCATAAATTCCATCGTGGCTCAGATGACATTCGTACTTCTTGGGCTCGCAGGAAAGCATAGCTGTTTCACCGGCAAATTTCGTTTCCAGCGTCGCACCGGCATAGATCGCGTCCGACATGGCGCGCACCATCTCCGGATAGCCGCCGAAGCGGATCGCGCGGAGACGCTGCTTCCGTCCATCCGGTTCAAGAATGATCGTGTCCGCATACGCGCTGAGACGGATCTCCTGCTTGGGGTTGTAGTAGCTGATTGGCATTAACCGGCTCTTTTCTGGCATTCATGGTTTCACTCCTTCCATCGTTTTTTGGACGCAAAAAGACCGTAACTGCCATTCAGCAATTACGGTCTTACTGGTCCTGTTGTATTTTGGTATTCACTGGCCTGCGCACGGAACCGGGGCATACTTTGCCCCGAGTAATCACCTCCGCCCTCAAACTGCTCCGCCCTGATACTGCTCTGACCTGAATACAGCTTTATTGTAGCGCGGCGGCAGGCGGGTGCAAACTTGCGGATTACGCAAGTGTTGTATCGCATAACCGCTTTCTCCGTGCTGCCCGACGAATCCAGCTTGCGGCTCTGCGCTGCTCCGTATCATCATAATAGGCGATCATGTCCGATGCCGATGCGAGATAGCACAGCTTCCGCGTCAACCCAATCCGGCCGGGCCAGAGCCAGCAGCCCTGCGGATACAGGGTGTGCAGATAGTCAAGCTCCGGCTCTGCTGGAATCTCTTTTCGCGGCCCGCACAGGATCACCGTATAGTCCAGCAGCGGATAGTCCTGCTGCAAGCGCCGGATCACGCGGAACGCAAGCCGTTCAAACGGCCCAAAGTAGCCCAGGACAAACGCGGAGACGTGCCGTTCCTCGATCAGCACACGAAGCCGGTCTTCCAGATGGCCTTCCTCCAGATTCCCAATCGTCCGGTCACCGATCAGCGCACAGATCATAGCCGTTTCTCTCCCATCCTGACTTCATCCCATGTTCTGAATGTTTATTATAAAGCATATATGCCGTATATTTTAGCGAATTGCATAATATAATTATATAACGCTCTATAAATAAGTCAATCGCTTTATATGCAAAGCTGAACTGAAATGCCGCAGCTTCTATAATTTTTACAGAAAGGCGGCGTTTACTATGAGCAAAGACGAAATCAGTTTCAAGAATCGGGACCGGTTCATCCAGATGGGCATTGCGATCTCCTCCCTGCGGAAAATGCGCGGTATGTCACAGGAGCAGTTGGCGGAAAAGGCAAGCATCAGCCGCTCCCACCTGAGCGCGATTGAAGCACCGAATATGGTCCGCGCGTTCTCCATGGAGGCGTTTTTCAACATCGCCGACGCGCTTGATGTAACGCCTGAGGAGCTGATCCAGATCGCATTCTTGCAGGATAAGATTTTGAAGCGGAAAAGCTAGCTAGGTTCTAATATCAATACCATTAGTATATAGAGCGAACTTCTTAATATACTCTGCCTGATTTGCCCTGATGTGTTGCACAGCTTCAAACTCTTTTTTCTTAGACTTGAAGGACCCTTTTACCTTCAAAGTCTGCAGATCGATTGAAACTGTTCGACCCTGGTATTTCGCGTGGACATGTGGCGTATGGGCGCTCTCGTTTGAATAAAAGAAATAACGAATTCCTTTTTCTTCACCGAGCCCAAGCCCACCACCAATCCCAATCCGGTAGTATAAGGTTATGGCATTAGAATTACCAAGAAAAAGCAATAGCCTTTTTAGCGGGCAATTCTTACGTATATTATAGAAATAACCATCATATTTGATGGCAAACCGTTCAAATGCTGCCGTCTTTTCTTCGTTACATAGTTTCGCCGCTCGATAAACCAGCGAATTTGTAGTGGATAAGCATGTTGTACACAAAGGAAATGATTTGTTGATGTTTTGAACGATATCCTCAGAGATTGCTGTTGAACAAATTGGCGTAATAGTGACCATTATTCTCATATCACAAGCTCCATTCATGAATTAGCGATATAATACTAATGCTTATACTTTAGCAATAGAAACCGTCTAATGCAATAGAAACAGTACCGATTTATTTCCCCACAATCTTCCCGAAAATCTGCTTCTTCCCCTCGTCATACCGCTGGATCACAACCATGACGGTATCGCCGGTCTTG
>OGFG01000517.1_pt1 | contig 45418 bp, 38 predicted proteins | sample 1570761 | NCBI WGS metagenome assembly OGFG01 (sample SAMEA2581938, study PRJEB24529) | metagenome | biome: Human gut stool | place: China | collected 2011
GCTCTTTCAGGTGGTCAGAGACAGAGAGTTGCTATGGGACGTGCTATCGTTCGTAAGCCTAAGGTATTCCTTATGGATGAGCCTCTTTCAAACCTCGATGCTAAGTTAAGAGTACAGATGAGAATTGAGATTTCTAAGTTACATCAGAGACTTCAGACAACAATCATCTATGTAACTCATGACCAGACAGAGGCTATGACACTTGGTACAAGAATTGTAGTTCTTAAGGATGGTATCATTCAGCAGGTAGATACACCACAGAACCTTTACAACCAGCCACAGAACGTATTCGTTGCAGGTTTCATTGGTTCCCCTCAGATGAATCTTGTTGATGCTAAGCTTGTTAAGAACGGTGATGATATGGTTCTTATGTTCGGCAGCAACTCAGTTAAGTTACCTAAGTCTAAGGCAGATAAGCTTGGTGCTTATGTTGATAAGACTGTTGTAATGGGTATCCGTCCGGAGGATCTTAACGATACAGAGATGTTCATCGCTAACTCTCCTGACAGCGTAATCGAGGCTGAGATTCGTGTATACGAGCTCCTCGGTGCAGAAGTTTACCTTTACTTTGATATCGAGGATAAGAGCTGTACAGCAAGAGTTAACCCTCGTACAACAGCTCGTCCTGGTGACAAGATTAAGCTTGCACTTGATATGACTAAGCTTCACCTCTTCGATAAGGATACAGAGTTAGTAATTCCTTGCTAATTGTTATATACATATCGGACAGGATTGATAAGTAATATAATGCAAATATTGAGGAAATACACTAAAAATAGTGTATTTCCTCTTTTTTTTTTCTCGATTTTGTTTTACAATAAATAGTGACAATTTATAATCTTTTTATGTATTTTATATAATGAAAGTAGAGGTTACCGCATGATTTCAAATCAGATTTTACAGAACACGATAGAAGGACTGAAGTCAATAACCAGAATTGATTTATGTATAATGGATACAGAGGGTAAGACTCTCGCAACAACATTTCCGGAGTCTGATGGATATGAGGAAGCTGTTCTCAGCTTTGCGGGTTCACCGGCAGACAGTCAGGTTATTCAGGGATATCAGTTTTTTAAGGTATTTGATGATAAACAGTTAGAATATGTGCTGTTGGCAAAGGGCGGCAGCGATGATGTATATATGATAGGCAAGATTGCAACATTTCAGATACAGAATCTCCTTGTCGCATACAAGGAGAGATTCGATAAGGATAATTTTATAAAGAATCTTCTTCTTGATAATCTTCTTCTTGTTGATATATATAACAGAGCTAAGAAGCTTCACATTGAGACAGATGTGAGGAGACTTGTGTTCATAGTTGAGACTAAGCATGAGAAGGATAACAATGCACTTGAGACATTGAGAACACTTTTTGCATCCAAGGCAAAGGACTTTATAACGGCAGTTGATGAGAAGAATATCATAATAGTCAAGGAGCTGAAGGCGAATGAAGGCTATGATGAGATGAATCAGGTCGCTCTTACAGTACTCGACACGCTCAACTCCGAAGCTATGAGCAAAGTACATATCGCTTATGGCACTATAGTGAATGAGATTAAGGAAGTGTCAAGGTCTTACAAGGAAGCTAAGATGGCACTTGATATCGGTAAGATTTTCTACGGTGACAGAAATGTCGTATCATACACTAAGCTCGGTATCGGAAGACTTATCTACCAGCTCTCCATGTCTCATTGCAAAATGTTCATCAAGGAGATATTCGGGGGACAGAATCCGGATGATTTTGATGAGGAGACTCTCACGACAATCAATAAGTTCTTTGAGAACAGCCTGAATGTGTCTGAGACATCGAGACAGCTTTTCATACACAGAAATACACTTGTATATCGTCTTGATAAGATACAGAAGAATACAGGACTTGACCTCAGAGTATTTGATGATGCAATCACATTTAAGATTGCACTTATGGTTCGTGATTATATGAAATATATGGAATCACTTGATTATTAATTGCATGTCAGTTTATAATGGCAATATCGTGGTCGCTAACTATAGACCATAAAATGGAAAAACTGGTATTGCCAGTAGAACCGCATAAGAACTTAGGGGAGGCATAAGAGACATGCTTATATTGGAAAATGTATGCAAGACATACTCAAGCGGCTTCCCGGCGCTGAATAATATCAGTCTCCGTGTGGAGAAGGGTGAGTTTGTGTTTATCGTCGGGCAGAGCGGCGCAGGTAAATCGACGCTCATTAAGCTGTTGCTTAAGGAGCTAGAGCCGACATCGGGTCATATATTTATAAACGGAAAGAACCTTGGAAGAGCTAAGAGAAGGGAGCTTCCGCTTATAAGGCGTGACATGGGAGTCGTATTTCAGGATTTCAGGCTGCTTGAAGACAGAAATATTTATGATAATATAGCGTTTGCACAGAAGGTTATTGAGGTTCCTAACAGAAGAATACGCTCGGAAGTGCTTTCGATGCTTTCGATGGTCGGACTTCTTGAAAAATACAGGAATTTTCCTTCACAGCTTTCAGGCGGTGAGCAGCAGAGAGCTGCCATTGCAAGAGCACTCATAAATAAGCCGGCAATACTTCTTGCCGATGAGCCTACAGGAAATCTTGATAATGCTAATTCATGGGAGATTATGAAGCTTCTTGAGGAGGCGAACAGAAGAGGGACAACAGTTGTTGTCGTCACACATAATATGGATTTGGTGCAGACTATGAAAAAGAGAGTAATCACTATTGATCATGGTGAGATTGTCTCAGATGAGAGATGGGAGGATTACGGATATGAAGATTAGTTCACTTGGTTACTGCATAAAGCAGGGCTTTAAGAATATATACAGGAACAGGCTCTTTTCCCTTGCTTCGGTTGCAACCATGGCGGCATGTATTTTTCTATTCGGAATATTTTTCTGTGTAGCGCAGAATGTATCATACATGGTAACAGAAGTTGAGAAAAATACATGTCTCACAGTTTTCTTTGATGTAGGTACGAGTGATGCAAGAATTGAGTCCATCGGAAAGACGATTCAACAGATGGAGAATGTATCTCTGATAGAATACACATCCCCGGAGGAAGCGTGGGAGAAGTACAAGGTTAAGTATTTCGGCGACAGGATGGATCTTGCAGATGGTTTTGAGGAGGATAATCCTCTTGCAAATTCCGCTTCATACACGGTATATCTTGACAGCGCAGAGGCGCTAAGCACCGTTTCGGCTAATGTTGAGAAGATAGATGGTGTGCGTTCCGTTAAGCGTTCGGAAGTCACTGCCAATTCTCTTACCGATATGAACGGTCTGGTAAGCATGATATCGCTTACAATGATAGTTGTGCTATTCCTTGTTGCATGGTTCCTCATAGGAAATACCGTATCTGTCGGTATTGCAGTCCGCAAGGAAGAGATTGCGATAATGAAGCTTATAGGAGCTAAGAACGGCTTTGTTCGTGCGCCGTTTATTGTTGAGGGAATTGTGATTGGCTTTGTGGGTGCGATGGTTCCGATGGTAGTGATTTATTATCTTTACGAAAATGTTGTATACTACATTATCAACAGATTTACATTTTTGTCGAATATACTTGTATTTCTTCCTGTTAAGACTGTATTTTCTACGCTTCTGCCGGTGGCAGCGGTGCTTGGAATCGGAATAGGCTTTTTGGGAAGTTATACAACACTTCGAAAACATCTTAAAGTATAAGTGGGGAGATACTTAAGGGAGGAATGGTTTTGAAAAAAAGAAGAGCTTTTAAAACATCATGGATAAAGCGAATCCTGTTTGCACTATTACTCATTGTAATACTTCCGCTTAAGCCGGAAGATTATCAGGCAATTTCGGAGGATGATGTAAGGCAGGCAGAGCGTGAACTTGAAGCGGCAAAGCAGCAGGCGGATCAGCTTGACAGTAAGCTTAGTGAGCTGAATGGTGATATCTCCAATACGGAGACGTATATAAGCCAGGTTGACGGCTGGATTTCCGATGTTACATTGCAGATATATAATCTCAATCAGGATATCACGGCAAAGCAGGCACAGATTGATGCAAAGCAGGCGCAGATAAATGAAACCTTGCAGAACATAGACACAGTTAGTGCAAATATTGCACAGACTGAGATAGATTTGGCTGATGCACAGGAAACAGAGGCGAATCAGTATTCTTCAATGAAACTCAGGATACAATATATGTACGAGAACGGTGACGAGAGCTTTTTGGATATTCTCTTTTCATCTGACAGCATGATTGATTTTCTCAATAATGCCGAGTATATATCTGAGATTTCCCAATATGACAGACAGAAGCTCATAGAATATGGGGAGACAAAGGAGCAGGTGAGCACCTTGCTTGCCAATCTTGAGACACAAAAGAGTGATCTTGAGACACAGGAGGAACTCTATGAGAGCCAGCTTTCAGAGCTTGAGCAGCAAAAAGCTGTCTTAGATTCCAACAAAGCTGAGCAGGAGGTACTCCAGGCATCATATACAGATTTGTACAATGCCAAGAATAATGAGCTGTCCAACCTTGAATCCGAGCAGAACGACACAGAGTACAAAAAACAGCTTGCACTCAAGGAAGTCGAAGAGCAGGAGCAGCGTGTTGAGGAGGCGAGAAGAGAGTATGCAGCATGGCTTGCCGAGCAGGCAAGACTTAAGCAGGACGCAGATGCAGCAGTTGCAGCCAAGCTTGCCGAGATAAATGTTACAGGATTTACATGGCCTGCGCCGGGTTTTAATACGATAACATCGCAGTTTGGAATGAGAATGCACCCGATTTTAGGCTATGAGAAGCTGCATGACGGAACGGATATTTCCGGTGCCGGAATCAATGGAACACCGATAGTTGCGGCTTACAGTGGTACGGTAATACTTGCCCAGAGCTACTGGGGATATGGTAACTGTGTTAAGATTGACCATGGCGGCGGTGTTGTGACATTGTATGCACATGCATCGGCAATTCTTGTTTCCGTGGGACAGCAGGTGAAAGCAGGCGATACGATAGCACTTGTCGGAAGTACAGGTAATTCAACAGGACCGCACCTGCATTTTTCACTTATTATCAAGGGCGAATTTGTAAATCCGCTCGATTATGTTGTAGTTCCACGTTAATAAAATGTCGGATGACAGTATCAGTTTTGACGGAAATGAGGACTAAATATGGAAAAAATGAATGACACTAATGTATCGAGTCAGGATAAACAGCCAAAAAAGAAAAACAGTGGATTTTTAAAGGGTGTAGCTGTCGGAATGATGTCGGCAGTGCTTATGATTGCGGTGCTCGCAGGCTGTAGTGGACTGTCATCGCTTATCGGTCCCGGCTCTGACAGCAGCGTAAAGAAAAACACAGAGAATGTATCTGAGGACAGCACCGGTAAGGGTGATGACACAGACAGTGGGTCAAAGTCAGACTCTAAGAACGATAATAAGAAGGCAACCTATGGAGAATATACACCTGTCAGTGAACAGCTCACGGATGAGGTTATAGAGAAGATTGACACGCTCATACAGGTTATTGATTACTATTATCTTTATGACTATGACAAGGATGCAATGATTGACGCGGTTTATAAGGCAGTGATGGATTCGCTTGGCGACCCTTATTCTGTATATTACACTGAGGATGAATATGCATCATTTCTTGAAAGCTCGTCCGGAACATACTGTGGAATCGGTGTTGTTGTGCAGCAGAATATACAGACAGGAATTGTGACAGCCGTAAGACCTTATGAGAACTGTCCGGGCTACGAAGCGGGAATAAGACCGGGGGATTTGGTTCTTGCCGTCGATGGCACTGATATAACAGGTATGGATTTAAATTCGGCTGTAGCTCTCATAAGAGGTAAGGAAGGCACTTCGGTGACTATCACATTGCAGCGCGAGGATGAAGTGTTTGATGTTGAAGTTACGCGCCGTCAGATAGATGTCGAGACAGTCACATACAGAATGATGGATGACAATATCGGATACATCCAGATAGATGAATTTGACGAGGTTACCGCAAAGCAGTTTTCGGCTGCATTTGACGCTCTGACAGAGCAGGGCATGGAGGCACTTGTAATAGATATAAGAAATAATCCAGGCGGACTTTTGAATATCGTGGTGGAAATGCTTGATGATATACTTCCGGAAGGCGTTATCGTGTCGGTTAAGGACAATAAGGGAACTGCAGAGGAGTACACATCGGATGCAGCTACCAGGCTTAACATTCCGCTCACGGTTCTTATCAACGAGAACAGTGCTAGTGCATCAGAGATATTCGCAGGTGCAATAAAGGATTACGGAGTCGGGACACTAGTAGGAGAGACCACCTATGGAAAGGGAATAGTACAGACTATATTCTCCTTGAAGGATGGAACCGGTATGAAGCTCACGATTGAGGATTACTACCTTCCGAGCGGTAAGAGCATACACAAGGTGGGCGTTGCCCCGGATGTTGAGATTGACCTTCCTGAAGAGCTTAAGATGTATGTGAATATACCTGAGGATCAGGATGTGCAGCTTCAGAAGGCCATGGAAATTTTAAAAGAGCAGTTACAGAAGAATTAATACAGACAAGGTGTAATGCAGATGCCTGTAATAAAATGTACAGCGCATCTGCGATATTGGTGGGGACAATTATGAAGGTATTAAAATTTGGAATGAGATATTGGAAAAAGTATCTTCCGGCAGCGATTATTGCAGAGCTTATCAGCTTTATGGTACTGACGGCAGACTTACTTATGCCATTATTCTCTGAAATGTTTATTGATTATTGTATAGGGGAGAGTGAGCCGGATACAAGTGCGGTATTTGGCTTTCTCCTTACCGGGAAGTATGGAGAGGTTCATACTTTCCGGCTTTTTGGCGTTTTAGCGGTATGTCTTATGACATTGCTGCTTGCAAGATGCATACTTGTATATATAAGAAATATAATGCAGCAAAAGCAGGGGCTGGGGCTTGAAACTGACCTTAGAATGGCGACATATGACAAGCTTATGCAGCTTGATTCTGAGACAATAACGGAATATAACACAGGTGAGCTTTTGAATATCCTTTCATCTGATACGATAATGTTCAAGGAAATGTTCTGTCATATGATTCCATATATTATAGACAGCATTTTTGCTATCGCTGTTGCGGTATATTTTCTTTGGAAGATAGATATTGCGCTTTTGTGGATACCGGTAATGTTAGCTCCGGTATTTACATTTGAGCTTATGCGCTTTAAGAAGCTTGCAAAAGAAAAATATACTGTTATACGAAAGAACAATTCTACTCTCAGCCTTAAGGTTCAGGAGAATATAGAGGCTGTCAGGCTTGTGCGCTCATTTACCAATGAGGGAGTTGAGGAAAGACAGTTTGATGAGATTAACAATAAGCTGAAGGATTCATACATAGACCAGATATGGCTCTCGACCAAGTTCGAGGTGGTGTTCGGCATAATCAGGCAGGCGGCATATATAGGAAGCATCGCAGTTGCGGCAGTGCTTGTCATCAATGGCCAGATTAAGGTTGGATATCTGGTTGCATGTACGAACTACGTTTTAAAGATAATGAGTTTTTTAACGCAGATTAACAACTATATTTTCCAGATGCAGCAGCAGCTTGTATCAGGCGAAAAGATGATGAACTTTATAGAAAGACCGCTTGGAATATCAGGAGGCAAAGTTAAGACAAAGGAGACAGAGCCGGTTAATCTAAAATTGGAGCATGTATCACTTACGATAGGCAAAAATAAAGTGCTCGATGATATTTCTATTGATATTCCATGGGGAAAGAAGCTTGGTGTAGTAGGAGAGACAGGAAGCGGAAAGAGCATGCTGCTTGAATCTCTTTCAAGAATACATGATGTATCGGAGGGACAGATTACACTAAACGGTATAAATATAAAGGACTATAATCTCGAATCGCTAAGAAGCAGATTTTCTTATGTATTTCAGGATGTTTTTCTTTTTTCGGATACAATCGATGCGAATATATCATACAGCGAGCCGGAGGCACGCCATGCGGAGGTTGTGAATGCGGCGCGCCATGCACAGGCACATGGGTTTATAATGGAGCTTACGGAAGATTACTCAACGATTGTCGGTGAGAAGGGAATCGGAATATCAGGTGGACAGAAGCAGAGAGTTGCCATTGCGAGAGCACTTTTAAAGGGTGCTCCGGTGCTTATATTTGACGATTCTACAAGCGCATTGGATGTGAGAACGGAAAAACAGCTCATTGGAGAAATCAGAGAGTGTTATAAGGATAAGACGGTCATCATTTCCGCACATCGTCTGTCGAGCGTTATAAACTGCGATGAGATACTTTACATGCAGGATGGTAAGATTGTTGAGAGAGGTACATTTGATGAGCTTATGAAAATGAACGGACATTTTGCCAAAGTGTACCGCATTCAGGAGAATGCAAAGTACAAGGAGGTGGGATGATGGCGGCACGCAATACATACTTTCAGGATGAAAAGATAGAAAAAAAGCCGGATATAGGGCAGTTTAAGAAGATATTCAGATATGTGTTTCCCTACAAGAGCATGCTGATTATGAGTGTCATATTTATGGTGCTCGCATCGCTTGTGGCTATGATATCGCCTCTGCTTTTAAAGAGGATAATCAACAATGTTGTGTATAATGAGGATTACCGTGAACTGGCGCTTGTGATTGTTGGAATGGCACTTCTTGCTTTTCTTGAGATAATGCTCAATTTTTTCGAGCAGCGTCTTATGGGAAAAGCAGGACATAATATTATTGCGGCTGTGAGACAGGAAGTGTTTTATAAGCTTCAGAAGCTTCCGTTTGAGTATTTTGATTCGAAGCCGGACGGTAAAATTGTGGTGAGAGTGACAGACTACATAAATGATTTAGCGAATTTCTTTACTTCACAGCTTGTCATGTTGTTTGTATATCTCATGAAGATAGTGCTGGTGCTCTTTTTCATGCTTGCGATAAGTCCGCAGCTTACGCTTGTTGTCATAGCGGCGGTTGTGCCTATGATGGCATGTATCTTTGCGCTCAGGAGGTCGGTGAGAAAGCTTTTTCCGGCGCATCGTGCAAAATATTCGAACAGGACTGCGTTCACTATCGAGTCGATAATGGGCGAGAAGGTGATAAAGAATTTTAACCGCATTGAGCAGAGCAAAAAGACTTATTTTGATATCCATATGCAGAGTGTGGACATGTGGATGAAGATTGTCAGTAGAAATGAGTTAAATACTCCTGTCGTTATGCTTTTTTGGAACGCCGGAATGATTGCTCTTTACGGGATAGCACTTCTTCTTATAAAAGAAGGCAATGCCGTGGTCAATGCCGGAACGGTTGTAGTATTTACCAACTATATGAGTCTGTTCTCGGAACCGCTTACCAGAATAGCAGGAATAATCCAGCAGCTCGCACAGGTCAGCTCCAATCTTGAGCAGGTGTTTGACACGATTGATTATCCGGTATCGATTGAGGATGAGAAGGATGCGGCTGAGCTTGTGAATGTCAAGGGCAGAGTCGATTTCGATCATGTCTATTTTGAATATGAGGAGAATGCACCAGTTTTAGAGGACTTTGATTTACATGTGACTCCGGGACAGACAATAGCGCTTGTCGGTCCTACAGGGGCAGGAAAGACCACGGTGATAAACCTTTTGACCAGATTTTATGATGTCGATAAAGGCAGTGTAAGGATTGACGGAAAAGATGTAAGAAGTGTGACGCTTGAATCTCTCAGAAAAGAGGTCGGCGTACTCATGCAGGATCCATTTATATTCAAGGGAACGATAATGGACAATATTCGTTACGGCAGACCATCCGCATCGGATGAGGAGTGTATTGCGGCGGCGAAGCTTCTGAAGATAGACAGCAGGATAAATGCCTTTACTGACGGCTTCTACCATAAGCTTGAGGAGAGAGGACAGGGACTTTCCGCAGGTGAGAAACAGCTTATAAGCTTTGCAAGGATTATCCTTAAAAATCCTTCTGTGATAATATTAGACGAGGCTACCAGCTCGGTTGACACGGAGACGGAGGAGCTTATACAGCAGGCATTGTCGATTGTGTTAAAGGATAAGACAGCATTTATTGTCGCACATCGTCTGTCCACAGTGCGCGATGCGGACAGGATACTTTACATAGCGGACAGAGGAATTGCAGAGAGCGGAACGCATGAGGAGCTTATGAAGAAGAAAGGGCTGTACTACAGGCTTAATATAGCAGCCTTGCAATAGGCGCAAGTATAAAGTATAATTAAGAGCATGTAATTATTCGTAAGGCAGTATTGTGAATAGTTACACGGATGATTATTAACACATAACGGAGGTGTGCAGTGAGAGAGTATATAAAGACATGCATACAGGATTCTATAGATACTAAGCGCAGGCTGTATGAAAATGAAGAGCTGCTTGATAAGATTGAGGCGGCAGCAACAGCGTGCATAACAGCATATAAGGCGGGCGGCAAGGTTTTAGCGTGCGGAAACGGAGGCAGCGCTTCGGATGCACAGCATCTTGTGGGAGAGCTTGTCGGCAGGTATAAGATTGAAAGGTTCGGGATAGCGGCGATAGCGCTCAATTCAAATGTCGCTGTAATGACAGCACTTGGAAATGATTACAGCTATGACGAGATTTTCTCAAAGCAGGTCAGAGCGCTTGGCAAAAAGAGTGATGTTCTGTTCGGAATATCGACCAGTGGAAATTCCGCTAACATTGTAAAGGCATTTGAGCAGGCAAAAAAGCAGGGAATATATACTGTTTCGCTCACAGGTGAAGGCGGCGGAATTCTTAAGGAGATATCGGACTGCAATATCAATGTTCCGTCAACAGATACTCCGAGAATACAGGAATCACATATTCTTGTAATACATGCCATATGCGGACTTATTGAAAAAGAGCTGTATAACGCAGGCTATTTTGGTGAATAGATGAATAAGGCGGTATTTTTGGACAGGGATGGCACACTCAATGTGGAAGTGGACTATCTCCATGAATGTGATAAGCTTAGATTGATAGAAGGAACTGCTGAGGCACTTAGAATATTGAAGCAGGAAGGATATCTGCTGATAGTCATAAGCAATCAGTCGGGTGTTGGGAGAGGATATTTTACATCGGCAGAGGTTGATAAAGTCAATGATTATATGAATGTCTTGTTAAAGAGGCAGGGAGCAGTGCTTGATGCGTTCTACTACTGCCCTCATATAGAGAAGGATAACTGCAGATGCCGTAAGCCTAAGACAGGATTATATATTAAGGCGGCGAAAGATTTTGATATAGATTTTAAGCAGTCGTATATGGCCGGCGACAAGGAAACGGATATTTTGGCATCGTTTGAGCTTGGCACGGATTATGCACTGTTGATGTCAGGGCATGACATAGAACAGGAAATATTGGAAAAATATAAGGGGCATTGCTATGCAAAGCTGCTTGATTTTGCAGAGTATGTAAAAAGGAAGAACCATGGGAATAGTAAATAAGTTAAAAAAGCTGACACGATGGGCGAATATATGGATGTCACAGTTTACAGCGTGCCGAATGAAGGATATGCGCTGTGAGATAGGCAGCAACAGCGTAGTCCTTATTAAGACGGATGCCATAGGCGATTTTCTTATATGGCTTGACAGTGCAGCGGCATATGCAAAGATATATGATACATCAAAGCTTACCTTGATATGTAATACAGCATGCAGACAGATTGCTGAGAGTACGGGATATTTTGATAAAATTATAACAATGGACGTGCGCAGGTTTGAGGCTGATAACAGCTACAGGAAGGAATTTATAGCGGGCGTACAAAATGAAGAGTATGATGTGCTTGTGCAGACAGCATATTCAAGAACAGTTCATATGGACATGCTCGCAAAAGCTATAAAGGCGCACACTAAGATAGGAATGGAGGCTGACGAGTCTAAGACTAACTTAAGCCGTTATATTTCATTCAAAAGCTCTAAGAGCCGGCTTGACAGTATATATGATAAGCGCATAAAGACAAAAGACGGTCTTGAGATGGAGCTGTTAAGAAACAGTGAGTTTATAAGAGGACTTGGCATGGAGGATTTTCTTGCGGGAATGCCGGTGCTTAAGGAGCAGGCTGTCGATGAGAAGATTCTGCCGGATGGAGATTATTATATTATTTTTCCGGGTGCCAGTACGCAGAAGAAGATGTGGAGCATAGAGGGTTTTGCACAGGTGGCGGATTATGTCTGTGAGAGAACAGGATGGACGGCATATCTGTGCGGAAGCAAGTCGGAAAAGCCGCTTTATGAAGCTTTCGCTGCTGATAAGAAGGAAAAGACAAAGAGTGTTGACTATTTTGGAAGCACAAGCCTTATTGAGCTGGCGGAGGTGATAAGACATGCCAGATTTGTTATCAGTAATGATACCAGCGGAATTCATTTTGCTGCGGCTGTAAATACACCGTCAGTATGTATTATGGGTGAATATAATTTTGGACGATTTCTGCCATACACTTATGAGAAGGAATATGACGTAAAACCGGCTGTAATGTATGTGTGCCATGCCGGTATGCCATGCAGCGGCTGTGCTATAGGCAATACTTGTGCGGAGTGCAGGAAGTCAATAATGACAAACGGAAGATACCTGTGTCTTAACAAGGTTTCCGTTGATGCAGTGAAGGACAGTGTTGAAAAAATTCTGGCCCAATATGAGGTATAAGATACACAGAAAGGTTTCAGTTGTATATGGATAAAGAAGTTTTAAAAAGAATGTCACATGAGAACAGAAAATTTCTTGTCATAGGAGATATAATGCTCGACAAGTTCTGTACAGGTTCGATTAACAGAATATCTCCGGAGGCGCCTGTTCCGGTGCTTTTGTTTAAAGAAGAGAAGAATATACTCGGAGGAGCAGCCAATGTCGCAGCCAATCTGGTTGGCATGGGGCAGCAGGCAGCGCTTCTTGCATGCGTGGGTGATGATGTCCACGGCAGAGAAGTTCTTTCAATGCTTGAAAACGATTCGATAGATTCGGATATGGTTGCTGTTGTGAAGAACAGACCTACCACTCTTAAAATGAGATATGTGGCAGGCAGCCAGCAGCTCTTAAGAGTTGACGATGAATGTGTGGATGAGCTTGGATGGGATATCTATGATGAGCTTTTAAGAAAGTATGAAAAGCGCGTGAATGAATTTGATGTAATACTTATATCGGACTATATGAAGGGTGTTCTTTCATATGATTTTACAAGGAGACTTATACAGATTGCCAACGAAAACGGTAAAAAGGTGCTTGTCGATGTCAAGGATACAAGGTCGGATAAGTATGCCGGGGCATTCCTTCTAAAGCCTAACCGCAAAGAGCTTCATGACCTGACAGGACTTTCTGTCAATACGATGCCGGAAGTTGTCGAGGCTATGAAGGAGCTTAAGAGCAGGGCAAGGTGCCAGAGCGTGCTTGCGACTTTGAGTGCGGACGGAATGGCTTATCTTAATGCCGATGGGGATGTGATTTTTGAAAAAAGCGCATCAAGAAAGGTATATGATGTTGTCGGAGCGGGCGATACGGCATTTGCATATCTGGCTGCGGCGTACGCATTCGGTTTGGAGAGTGCGGATGCACTTAAGCTTGCCAACACAGCATCGTCAATCAAGGTGACGAAGTTCGGAACGGCTGTTGTAGAGATTGCGGAGGTAATCGAGGAGCTTTACGGTGAGACTGATAAGATACAGACGATGGATACTATAGAACAGACGTTATCTTCACAGAGAAATAAGACAATAGTGTTTACGAACGGCTGTTTTGACATACTGCATATCGGACATATACGTTATCTCAAGGAAGCAAAGGCAAAGGGAGATATCCTTGTGCTTGGACTTAACTCGGATGCTTCGGTTAAAAGGCTTAAAGGCAATGACAGACCGATTAACAACCAGAAGGACAGAATGGATATGCTTGCGGAGATGGAGTTTATCGATTATATTATCATTTTTGAGGATGACACGCCGCTTGAGCTTATAAAGAAGGTCAAGCCGGATATTCTTGTCAAAGGCGGAGACTATACACCTGAGAATATTGTCGGAGCTGATTTTGTAAAAGGCAGAGGCGGACGTGTTGAAGTTATTCCTTTTGTTGAGGGAAAATCAACAACTAATATAATAAACACGATGAGAATGCGTGAAAAAAATATTGATTAGGGACTCTTCGTATATCAAGGAAGGAGAATAAGATGAAAGTAGTAGTTACAGGCGGAGCAGGCTTTATCGGAAGCTGCATAGTAAGAAAGTTAAATGATATGGGTATAGAGGATATTTATATTGTAGATAATGTCAATACTTCCGAAAAGTGGATGAATCTCAGAAATAAGAAGTATATAAGATATTTTCACAAGGATGAGTTCCTAAACGAGCTTGACGACCTTGACGACATATCCTGTATTATCCATATGGGAGCATGTTCATCTACAACAGAGCAGGATTTCGATTATTTATATAAGAATAATTACCTTTACACTATTGCGCTTTGGAAATACTGTGCGCAGCATGGCATAAGCTTCATCTATGCAAGCTCAGCGGCTACATATGGTGCCGGTGAGTTAGGCTTTGATGACAAGATGGATATAAAAAAGTTAATGCCGCTTAACAGATATGGATATTCTAAGCATATTTTTGACTTATGGGCAGAAAAGCAGACAGACAGACCAAGACAGGCAGTAGGACTCAAATTCTTTAATGTATACGGCCCTAACGAGTATCACAAGGGAAGAATGGCGAGCATGATTTATCATGGCTTTAACCAGGTTGTGGAAAACGGCTCAATAAAGCTTTTTAAGTCTTATAAGGAAGGCTTCGAGGACGGGGGACAGTTAAGGGATTTTGTGTATATCAAGGATATATGTGAGGTTATAGCTTTTATGGTGGAGCATCCGGATGTAAGCGGACTGTTCAATGTCGGAACAGGAAGAGCGGAGAGCTTCTATACACTTGCAAGTGCCGTGTTTAAGGCGATGGATAAGAAGCCTATAATCGAGTTTATTGAGATGCCGGAGGACCTTAGAGGAAAGTATCAATATTATACACAGGCTGATATAACCAAGCTTAGGTCTGTCGGGTATGAAAAGGAATTTTCAAGCCTTACAGCTGGTGCAATAGACTACGTTTCAAATCATCTTGCAAAGGATTATCTTGTATGGTAGGAATAGACAGCAGGGCTGATGCCGGAATTTTTCTTAGGAATATTTCCGTTGACGAGTTTGACGCGGTGTATGATATTATGGAGAAAAGCTTTCCGGAAGATGAATACAGAAGCTATGACGAGCAAAAAATGCTGTTTTCCAAATCAGAATATGATATATATGTGGTAGATGGGGATGACAGCACTCTAAAAGCATTTGTAGCTGTGTGGGGTTTTGACGATTTTGCATTTATCGAACATCTTGCAGTGAATCCTGCATGCAGAAATGCAGGGATAGGTGCATCAATTCTTGCCGCTGTTAAAGAAAAGGCAGGCAAGAGGATATGCCTTGAAGTCGAACTGCCGGAGAATGATATTGCGCGCCGCAGGATAGGATTCTATACCAGAAACGGCTTTTCATTGAATGAATATCATTATATACAGCCGCCGATGTCTGCCGGAAAAAATCCTGTTCCGCTGCTTATAATGACAACGGGCGGTGCGGTCGATGAGAAGAAATTTGAGTATATAAAGGATAAGTTGTATGAAAAAGTATATAATGTCAATCAATAAAGAGACATTATACATTGACTTATGAAATCTTAACCTGCTCTGAGCAGCTCTTATATATTATTTGATGAGAGAATACAGGAAGCTTTTGCTGACATCAGCCTGTTCGCAGGCGTAGCAGTGAAGGCTTCTTTTTTGTGTGAAAATAAATTTTATCTGTACAATTAAAAATAATGTGGTATACTATAAATATCAGAACATGTGTTTGCAAAAAAAGGAAATGGAAATCATATGGATAATTTTAAGCTTCATTCTGAATATCAGCCTACAGGAGATCAGCCGCACGCTATAGAAGAGCTTGTAAAGGGCTTCAAGGAAGGCAATCAGTTCGAGACTCTTCTCGGAGTGACAGGCTCCGGCAAGACATTTACGATGGCGAATGTCATAGCAGCTCTCAATAAGCCGACCCTTATCATATCGCATAACAAGACGCTTGCGGGACAGCTTTATGGAGAGATGAAGGAATTTTTCCCGGAGAATGCGGTAGAATATTTTGTGTCATATTATGACTACTATCAGCCGGAGGCTTATGTACCATCGACTGATACTTATATTGAGAAGGATTCGTCAATCAATGATGAGATAGATAAGCTGCGCCATTCGGCAACAGCGGCTCTTTCAGAGCGCAAGGATGTAATTATTGTTGCGAGTGTTTCATGCATATACGGACTCGGAAGTCCTGTTGATTATGAGAGCATGGTTGTCTCTCTCCGCCCGGGTATGGAGAAGGACAGAGACGAGATAATTCAGAAGCTTGTTGATAACCAGTACACAAGAAATGATATGGATTTTAAGAGAGGCTCGTTCAGAGTAAGAGGAGATGTCTTAGAGATATTTCCGGCAGCTTCCACGGATAGAGCAGTGAGAGTGGAGTTCTTTGGTGATGAGATTGACAGACTTACTGAGATAGATGTCCTGACAGGAGAGAAGAAGGCTGAGCTTTCACATATTGCGATATTTCCTGCATCACATTATGTTGTGCCACGCGAGAAGATGATAGAAGCTGCTGCGAATATTAAGCAGGAGATGGAGGAGAGAGTTGCCTACTTTAAGAGTGAGGATAAGCTCTTAGAAGCACAGAGAATTAAAGAGAGGACGAGCTTTGATGTCGAGATGATGCTTGAAACAGGCTTCTGCTCAGGTATTGAGAACTATTCAAGGCATCTTGCAGGACTTGCACCGGGGACTCCTCCGTACACACTTATAGATTATTTCCCTGAAGATTTTCTTATAATAGTTGATGAGTCACATATCACTATACCGCAGATAAGAGGAATGTATGCAGGTGACAGATCGAGAAAGACGACACTTGTCGACTATGGTTTCAGACTGCCTTCAGCGCTTGATAACAGACCGCTGAATTTTGAGGAGTTTGAAGGAAAGATTGACCAGATGCTTTTTGTATCGGCGACACCTTCAGATTATGAAGCTGAGCATGAGCTGTTAAGGACAGAACAGATTATAAGACCTACAGGTCTTTTAGACCCTGAGATTACAGTCAAGCCGGTAGAAGGACAGATTGATGACCTTATAGGCGAAGTTAATAAGGAAATACAGAAGCATAACAAGGTACTTATAACTACGCTCACCAAGAGAATGGCTGAGGATTTGACTAATTATATGAAGGAAGCAGGTATTAGAGTGAGATATCTGCATTCTGACATTGACACGCTTGAACGTGCCGAGATTATAAGGGATATGAGACTTGATGTTTTTGACGTGCTTGTCGGTATCAATCTTTTGAGGGAGGGACTTGACATTCCTGAGATAACACTTGTTGCGATACTTGATGCTGACAAGGAAGGCTTCCTTCGTTCGGAGACTTCACTTATCCAGACAATCGGACGAGCAGCCCGTAATGCTGACGGCAGGGTAATCATGTATGCAGATGTGATTACTGATTCAATGCGCCGTGCGATAGATGAGACACAGAGAAGAAGGCAGATACAGAATAAGTATAATGAGGAGCATGGAATAACGCCTACCACAATCAAGAAGGCTGTGCGTGACCTCATTGCGATATCAAAGGCAGCTACAGAGTCTAAGGCTGATATGGAGAAGGATATTGAGTCCATGAGCCATAAGGAGCTTGAAAAGCTCCTTAAGGAACTTAGCAAGCAGATGCACAAGGCTGCGGCGGAGCTGGATTTTGAACATGCGGCACAGCTTCGCGACAGGATAATAGAGATTAAGAAGAGTATGCTGGAGGAATAGAACATGGCTTTGTATTCTAGAAATTATATTAAGATAAGAGGTGCAAGGGAACATAATCTGAAAGGAATAGATGTGGATATACCACGCGATTCATTTACGGTGCTTACCGGAGTGAGCGGTTCCGGTAAGTCATCTCTTGCATTTGATACAATATATGCAGAAGGACAGAGAAGATACATGGAGTCGCTGTCATCGTATGCAAGACAGTTTTTAGGTCAGATGGAGAAGCCGGATGTCGACAGTATAGAAGGCCTTTCGCCTGCAATTTCGATAGATCAGAAATCGACTAACCGCAATCCCCGTTCTACAGTCGGAACAGTCACAGAGATATATGATTATATGAGACTGCTCTATGCGAGGGTTGGTATCGTACATTGTCCTAAGTGCGGCAGAGAGATTAAGAAGCAGTCGGTTGACCAGATTGTAGATCAGATTATGAGCCTGCCTGAGCGAACCAGATTTCAGGTGCTCGCACCTGTTGTAAGAGGGCGCAAGGGTGAGCATGTGAAGGTGCTTGAGAGTGCCAAGAAGAGCGGTTATGTCCGTGTAAGAGTTGATGGGATAATATATGAGCTTTCCGAGGAGATTAAGCTTGAGAAGAATAAGAAGCATAATATAGAGATAGTTGTAGACAGGCTTTCGGTGAAGGAAGGAATAGAGAAGCGTCTTACAGAGTCTGTGGAGAGCGCACTTGCTCTTGCAGACGGTCTTGTGATGATAGATATAATTGACGGCGATATGCTCAATTTCAGCCAGAGCTTTGCGTGTCCTGACTGTGGTATCAGTGTTGAGGAAGTGGAGCCTAGAAGCTTTTCATTTAATAACCCGTTTGGTGCCTGTCCGGAATGTTACGGACTTGGATATAAGATGGAGTTTGATATTGATTTGATTATTCCGGATAAGAATCTGAGCATTGATGAGGGTGCGATTTGCGCAATGGGCTGGCAGTCTTCAACAGATGAAGGCAGTTTTACAAGAGCGATTCTTACAGCTTTGGCGGAGGAATATCACTTCAGCCTTAGCACTCCTTACAAGGATTACCCTGATGAGATTAAGAACATTCTGGTCAACGGAACGGATGGACACACTGTAAAAGTACATTACCGCGGACAGCGTGGAGTCGGTGTGTATGATATTGCATTTGAGGGACTTATCCGCAACATGCAGAAGCGCTACAGAGAGACAGCTTCGGACAGCATGAAGCAGGAGTATGAGACTTTTATGAAGATTACTCCATGTGAAGTGTGTAAGGGACAGCGCCTTAAGGCGACTTCATTGGCAGTTACAGTCGGCGGAATCAATATTTTCCAGATGACAGATATGCCTATTGTAAAGCTTAAGACATTCCTTGAGAATCTCACGCTGTCGCCTATGCAGCAGACCATCGGAGAGCAGATTTTAAAGGAGATCAGAGCAAGGATTGGTTTCCTTGTCAATGTCGGGCTTGAGTATCTGACACTTTCAAGAGCTACAGGAACTTTGTCAGGTGGAGAAGCGCAGCGAATAAGGCTTGCAACACAGATTGGTTCGGGGCTTGTAGGTGTTGCATATATTTTGGATGAACCGAGTATAGGACTTCACCAGAGAGATAATGATAAGCTGCTGTCAGCACTTATGAAGCTGAGAGATTTAGGCAATACACTCATTGTTGTCGAGCATGACGAGGACACGATGAGAGCGGCGGATTACATTGTCGATATCGGGCCGGCAGCAGGCGAGCATGGCGGAGAAGTCATTGCAACAGGCAATGCCGAAGAAATCATGAAAAATGAAAATTCCATCACAGGTGCATATCTGAGCGGAAGAAGAAAGATTTTAGTGCCTGAGGAGAGAAGAAAGCCTTCAGGATATATCACAATCAAGGGTGCAAGACAGAATAATCTTAAGAATATTGACGTGGATATTCCGCTTGGAATATTTACCTGTGTGACAGGTGTATCCGGTTCAGGTAAGAGCAGCCTTGTAAATGAGATATTGTACAAGCGCCTTGCAAGAGATTTGAACAGAGCGAGGACAATACCCGGTGAGCATGACGATATCATTGGAATAGATAAGCTGGATAAAGTTATAGCTATTGACCAGTCGCCGATAGGAAGGACACCGCGTTCTAATCCGGCGACATATACAGGAGCCTTTGACCTGATAAGAGATTTGTTTGCGTCCACATCCGATGCGAAGGCAAGAGGATATTCAAAAGGGCGGTTCAGCTTCAATGTAAAAGGCGGAAGATGTGAAGCCTGTGGCGGTGATGGAATAATCAAGATAGAAATGCACTTCCTCCCGGATGTGTATGTGCCTTGTGAAGTCTGTGGAGGCAAGCGCTACAATAGAGAGACACTTGAAGTTAAGTACAAAGGAAAGAGCATCTATGATGTGCTCAATATGACAGTAGAGGAAGCAGTCAAGTTCTTTGAGAATGTGCCATCTATAAGAAGGAAGATTGAGACGATGAACGAGGTCGGTCTTTCATATATAAGACTTGGACAGCCGTCTACAGAGCTTTCAGGTGGTGAAGCACAGAGAATCAAGCTTGCGACAGAGCTTAGCAGACGAGGAACGGGAAAGACAATATATATCCTTGATGAGCCGACAACGGGACTGCATTTTGCAGATGTGCATAAGCTTGTGGATATTTTAAGAAAACTGTCAGATAGCGGTAATACGGTTGTTGTTATCGAGCATAATCTTGATGTAATAAAGACGGCAGATTATATTATTGATATCGGACCTGAAGGCGGTGAAGGCGGAGGAAGAGTGATAGCTAAAGGAACTCCGGAGGAAGTTGCCAAGAATAAGAAGTCATATACAGGACAGTTTGTGAAGAAGTATCTCAACTAAGCGTATTAAGTCACAAAAACCGAGGGATGAGTCCCTCGGTTTTTGCGTCTGTGTAATAGATATTAACTTAATGAATGAGTGTGCTTCAAATTTGTCAGTATTAAGATATTCTGCTGCAATCATTGTGATGAACGGAAGCTTAGCACTACAGTCTATAGATATTGTTATTACTCCGATATTCTGCTGCAATCATTGCGATGAACGGAAGTTTAGCACTACAGTCTATATATTGTTATTATTCCAATATCTCGCCATCAGTGGATATTGTATATACCTGCCAAGGGATGAATTTTCCGCTTGTTTTGAGTGCGTTCTTTGCCGCATTCTCTATACCGCCGCAGCAAGGAACCTCCATACGGACGATAGTTACGCTCTTAATGTTGTTGTTAGCTATAATCTGTGTCAGCTTTTCTGTGTAATCAATATCGTCAAGCTTAGGACAGCCGATTACTGTGATATGGTTTTTGATAAAACGCTTGTGGAAGCTGCCATAAGCATATGCAGTGCAGTCGGCAGCGATGAGAAGGTTCGCACCGTCAAAATAAGGAGCACATACAGGGACAAGCTTAATCTGTACAGGCCACTGCATAAGTTCACTTGTGTTAGTGTTAAAGCTGTCGGAACTGTTGTTATCGGAGCCTGCGTTATTGCTGTTATCAACATGAGCCGCATTTTCACTGTGGCTGTTCTTTGAATGAGATATCACTCTTGAACGTGTGCCAGGACAGCCGTGGAAAACGGGAGCAGCTTTTGCAGTATCAGCCTGTTTTGCGGCTTTTGCGGCTAATACGGCAGCCTCATCGTATGCCGGAGCTTCGCGCTGTTCAAAGTGTATTGCGTCAACAGGGCATGCCGGAAGGCAGTCGCCAAGACCATCGCAGTAATGCTCGCGGACAAGCTTTGCCTTTCCGTCTATGATATCTATTGCACCCTCATGGCATGCAGTGGCACAAAGACCACAGCCTATACATTTTTCTTCATCAATCTTGATTATCTGTCTTATCATAATTTTCTCCTTGTAATTTTATATTAAATTAATTTTACAATCTGTATGTTTATTGATTTTGCTCTCATATAATAATATAATTGAATAAATAAATCGGTTGTCATTACAACGTATTTAAAATAAAAGAGAAAACCCATTACACTTGGGAGATGGAGTGAACTCTTTTGTCCGAAAACAGTATAAGTCAAAAAGAAAAAGTCCTTTGCGCTAGTGCAGATTTGCTTATAAAGCCGGAATGCGGATACTAAAGATTACGGTTAATACAGGATGATAGTAAAGAGCGGCAAAAGGTCATTGCATAATACATATCAAATATTGAACGCAGAATAAGCAATCCCCCGCTTAAAGTGTGTAGAGCACTAAGCGGTGGGTAAGGGGGATGCTTATGTCAGTGGGAGTTAAAAGCTCCCACTGACAGTTCGCAAAGCGACTGCGTTCATGAGCAAGTAGCGAAAGCGGATTGCGAATGTCCGCTTTACCTGTTGGAGATATACATGAAAAAAATCAATATAACCGGGGAATATTATGAAGTAATAAAGAAATTACAATTGTTTTGTGAGCTGACTGACGATGAGTGCAGAACAATTCTTGAAAAATGCGGCGGAAGCGGGCAGAAGGTTAAATCAGGGGAAAATATTATAAGCATAGGCGGGAAAGTCAAGGCTATAGGCGTTCTGCTTGAAGGAAATGCTAAGGTTGTGAAGGATGATTTCTGGGGAAATTCAACAATTCTTGCTCATCTTGGAATAGGAGATATATTCGGCGAGGCATTTGCATGTTCGGGCTGTGCAGCCACAGTCGACGTGTATGCCGATGGGGATGCGACAGTGCTGTGGCTTTCATATGATAAGCTTATGCAGGCGGATGACAGCGGTGTGATAAGCAGGAGCCTTATCGGCATGTTTGCCAAGAAAAATGTATTTCTGACGGATAGGATTGAGCATCTATCGCAGCGCTCACTCAGGGAAAAAGTTCTCTCATACCTTAAGGAGCAGGCAGTGAAAGCAGGAGATAACAGCTTTACGATAAGCCTTGACAGGGCGGGAATGGCAGATTATCTTGCGGCTGACAGAAGTGCGCTTTCGGCTATGCTTGGCAGACTGAAAAGGGAAGGAATTATAGAGTATCATAAGAATCATTTTACTTTGTTAGAATAAGTTTACTGTTGAATTTGCTGTTTGAATATAAGACCGGAGGTAATGCACATGATGACAGGAAATATTATGGACTATCTTGATTGGTATGGCGATTTTGATTTTTCTGTTTTGCCATTTAATGATGTGGACAACCTTATATTGGCGGAGTTAAGCTATGCAAGTCTTGACGGAATAGTTAAAGAGCCTCAGCTTGGGCGCAAGCTCAGAACAATATCAGTCAAAGATGCCGCCGATGAACTAAGCAAGAGCGGCAGAATGGAGAAAAGCTGTAAGCTTGAGCAAAATGCGGGACAGCTTTTGTTAGAAATGGCAAAGGGGAAGAGATTTTCGGATGCCCTGCTTGCAGGTTATGTTGATAAGCACGATTTTAAGAATCAGGAACAGTTCTCTGCACTGCATATCTATTTGCCGGATGGTACACTTTTTGTCTCGTATTCCGGTACTGATGATACGATATTAGGCTGGAAGGAGGATCTGAATATGGCATACCAGATGCCGGTCCCATCGCAGGAGGAGGCGGTGGAATATTTGGAAAAGACTGTGCCGCATGATGGCAGAATGATAAGAATAGGTGGTCACTCTAAGGGCGGTAATCTTGCAATCTATGCGGCAGTTATGTGTTACGACAGGCTTAAGCGGAGAATTATAGGAATATATAATAACGATGGTCCCGGATTTCTTGAATCGATGCTTGAGAGAAAATCATATCTTGAAGTCAAGGACAGGATAAAGACTATTGTGCCGGAGACCTCTATTGTAGGCATGCTGTTAGAACATGGGGACAGCTACGAGATAGTAAAAAGTACAGGAAAAGGAATAATGCAGCATGATGGATTAAGCTGGCAGGTATATAAAAACGGCTTTGTCAAGCTTGATGAGCGTTCTAAGGAGAGCCTTGTCATTGATAAGACCATAAGCACATGGGTTATGGGGCTTAGCGATAATGAAAGAGTTGCTTTTGTTGATGCTGTATATGATATGCTTACAGGAGCCGGGATAAATTATCTGTCCGAGCTTGAACAGTACAAGCCGGCGACGTTAAACAGCATGGTTAAGGAAATGTCTTCAATGGAGCCTGAAAAAGCCAAGATGGTAAGGCGGATAATCAGAGCGCTCATAAGCGAATATGGGAAGAATGTGGTAAGCGGAATAAGAGGAGTCAGGTAATGAGTAGGGAAAGGTTGTTATTCTTTGGTATAATAGTCAAAAAGTGAGATGTAAGTTGAAGGTTCAAAAAAGGCGTTATATCAATATGTGGAATTTTGCGATTGCCTGATATATAAGCAAAACGGAGGTATTCAAAGGTGAAAAAAATAACTGTATATGAGGATGAGGTTACAAAGGAACTAAAGGATTTGTTCGGAATATTTTTTGAGGACATCAATCATGCGGCTGATGGAGGTCTGTACGCTGAGCTTGTGCAGAACCGCTCTTTCGAGTTTGCACCGATTGACAACAAAGAATACAACAGCCTGACTGCATGGGAAAAATCCGATAATGCAAAGTGGAGTGTTGAGTGTGAAAGTCCGCTGAATGAGGAGAACACGCATTACCTCTGCGCCGGAGGTGGTGCGGACGACTATATAAGAAATCTTGGATTTAATACAGGTATATATATTGAAAAAGGTAAGCAGTACAATTTTTCAGTGTATGCGGCACTTGCAGCAGACAATGCAGAGGCTTGTGCAGATGATACAGATAAGAAAGGAATTCCTGATGCAGAAAAAGCCAAGCTTATTATAGCAGTGAAGGATGACGAAGGGAATGTATTCGCTAAGAGCGAAGTCGTTGTCGATTCATGCGATTGGAAAAAGTATGATGCTGTGCTGACGGCATGTGAGAGCACACAAAAAGGCAGACTGTATATAATTTTTACCGGGAATGCCTATGTTAAGCTTGATATGATTTCACTTTTTCCTAAAGATACATTTAAGAACAGAAAAAACGGTCTGAGGCGTGATATTGCTGAGGCACTGGCAGACATGAAGCCTCGTTTTATGCGTTTTCCGGGCGGGTGTCTTACACATGATGGAAGTCTCGATGACCATGCACGCAATTCTATGTACAGATGGAAGAGAACTATCGGCGATGTGGAGAAGAGACCGACATGGAGAAATAACTGGGGCTATAACCAGACCTTAGGGCTTGGATATTATGAGTATTTCTGCTTCTGCGAGGATATAGGCGCAAAGCCTCTGCCTGTTCTGCCGGGAGGCTTCAACCCTCATAAGGGAGAGGGAGTTCCTATTGAAGAGATAGGAGCATGGGTTGATGATGCACTCGATCTGATAGAGTTTGCAAATGGAGATGCTTCTACTAAATGGGGAAGCATAAGAGCAGGCCTCGGACATGAAAAGCCTTTTGGGCTTGAGTATATAGGAATAGGCAACGAGGAGATAGGTGAAGGCTTTTTTGAGAGATATCCGTATTTTCATGAAGCAATCCGAAAAAAGTATCCTTCAATCAGGATTATAAATACAGCAGGTCCTTTTGCAGTTGGTGAAGGATATGATGCAGGGTGGACAAGCGCTAAGAAGTACGGCTCAGACTTCATAGATGAGCATTACTACAGTTCGCCTGAATGGTTCATGGCGAATATGCATCACTATGATGATTATGATTCGTCAGGGACAAAGGTATTTTTGGGCGAGTATGCGACATGGGGAAATACATATTACAATGCACTTGTGGAAGCAGCATATATGACACATTTAGAGAAAGCGCCTGTCGTTGGGCTTGCCTGCTATGCGCCTATGCTTGCCAACAAGGACTATGTGAACTGGCGTCCGGACATGCTCTTTTTTGACAATCATCAGGTAGTGAAGACAGCCAACTATCATGTACAGAAGCTTTTTATGAAAAATCAGGGAGATTATGAGTTAAAGACCAAGCTTGAAGGCTTTGATGAGATTATCCCTCTTATGGATGAAAGGAATATAGCCGGAAGTATTACACTTGTCGGAAATGATATTGTCGGTAAAGTGTGGGACGTAAAGCTGACAGATAAGGAAACAAATGCTTGCACTTTGATAGAGCCATTTGACATAACCAAGGAGAGCAAGGATAATATCATTAAAGATATCGACAGCACCCATTATGAGCTTGAATTCAAATTCAGGCGTTCAGAGGGCAGAAAGGGCTTTAAGCTTCTCTTCGGAAAGTGTGATGAAAAGAATTATATTATGTGGGAATTTGGCGGATGGGATAACTGGGACTGCAACATTTCAAGCTTTAAGAATGGAAGGGCATCCACAATTTCACACAGAATTTTCCATGTTACGGATGAAGAATATACTCTCAGGCTTGAGATAGAAGGAAGAAGAATAAGGACTTATGTAGATGGCATTCTGTATAATGATACGGTTGACAGGCTTCCCCAGCTCGAAGAAATCTATGTCTGTGCATCAAAGGATATGAATGGAAGAACGATTGTGAAGGCTGTAAATCTCACCGGAGAAGAAAAAAATACCGTCATAAGCATAGCCGGAGCATATAAGAGCCTCCTTACTGTGTATCAGCTTTCTGACTGTGCGCTTACGGAAGAGAATACATTTGAGCAGCCGGATACGATTGAGCCAAAAAAGTCAGTATATCAGGTTGAAAATAATGAATATCAATATATTGTAAAGCCACATTCAGTGAATATACTTGTGTTCGAGTAAAGATATATGCCGCCATGACTGCCACACTGCCGTAGCATCGGTGTCAGTCATGGCGGCATTTTTAGATATATCCCCCATCAAGTACTATAATCTGACCGGTGAGATAATTGCTGCCTTCACTTATGGAGAGCGCAAGAGAGGCGACCTCATCAGGACTTCCCATCCTTCCGGCGGGGATTTCTTCTATTATGTTCTGTCTTTCTTCATCGCTAAAGCAGCGGTTCATGTCCGTATCTATGACACCGCAGGCGATGGCGTTTACATTTATGCCGGAGGGTGCGAGTTCTTTTGCGAGAGCCTTTGTGAAAGCATTTATTCCTCCCTTTGTGGCTGAGTATGCCACTTCGCATGAGGCACCGCACACACCCCAGACGGAGCTGATGTTTATTATTGAGCCGCTGTGGTTTCTTATCATGTCATGGATGGCAAGCTTGCAGGTTGAAAATACGGATGAGAGGTTAGTGTTTACGATATTGTTCCAATCATCTATGCTCATATCCTGTAAAAGTCCGATGTGCGAGATTCCTGCATTGTTTATGAGCACATCGATGTTACCGAAGCGCTCGGATATCCTGTCAAACAGTGCTTTTACTTCCTCATATTTTCCGACATCGCATGTAACTGCAAGACAGTCGGCGCCGAGCAGGCGGATTTCATCTGCCGTATTCTCTAAGGTCCGGGAATTTCTCCCACATATTACAAGGTTATATTGTTTTTCCGCATATGCCAGTGCGAGTGCATGACCGATTCCTCTTGAAGCACCCGTGATTAAAATGGTTTTATTCATATTGCTGTCTCCGTTTCGTGAGATTTGATTTTATTAACAGATTCCGGTGTCAAAACATACTCTGTGGATTTAATTGTGTATAGCATGTTATACATTCTTAACGTAAATAGGCATATTTTGACACACGAATTGTTTACAAAATATAATACCATATTATTGTAATGGCAAATGGAAAAAATACAATTATTTTGTGTCGGAATGTTTTTGGCTGGATAAATCAGGTCTTTTTTGATACAATAATTTTCGGATGTCCATGTTGTAAGCGGTACAGGTCTATACATTACAATATGCAGGCATCGAATGATAAATTGTAACTGACAGTTGCGATAAATTTATAAAACAGGGAGATATGAGTATGTATGATTTAATTATAATCGGTGCTGGTCCTGCCGGAATGTCAGCTGCTGTATATGCAGCTCGCGCGGAGCTTAATTTTATAGTTATAGAAGGCAGTATGATGCAGGGAGGACAAGTTCTAACAACATATGATGTGGACAATTATCTTGGACTTCCGGGTATCGGCGGATTTGAGATGGGAATGAAGTTTGCGGAGCATGCCAATAAGCTTGGTGTGAATTTTGTGACGGAAAATGTTGTTTCAATGGATGTGTCAGGTGACGTGAAGAAGGTAGTGACGGACAAAAACACTTATGAGACCAGAACAATAATAATTGCTACCGGAGCAGTACACAGGAAGGCAGGAATACCGGGCGAAGCTGAATTTACCGGGAAGGGCGTGTCCTACTGTGCAACCTGTGACGGGGCTTTCTTTAAGAATAAGGTGGCTGCCGTAGTAGGAGGCGGTGATGTTGCTGTTGAAGATGCGATATATCTTGCCAGAATGTGCAGCAAGGTCTACTTGATTCACCGCCGTGATGAATTTCGTGCGGCAAAAAGCATTGTAAATAAAGCAAGAAATACGGAAAATATCGAATTTATTCTGGACAGCACAGTTGAGAAGATAGAAGGCGGAGCAAAAGTATCATCAATACAGATTAAAAATAAAAAGACAGGCGAAGTTATTGAGAAGCCGGTTGACGGGGTATTTTTTGCCGTTGGCATGCAGCCGGTGACAGCCTTTGTCGATGACAGTATAAAGATGGATGAAGCAGGATATATTGTTGCCGGTGAGGACTGCCGTACCAATATTGACGGAGTGTATGCTGCGGGCGATATCAGAACCAAAAATTTAAGGCAGATTATAACTGCTGCTGCGGACGGAGCGAATGCAGTCACATCTGTGGAAAGATATATAGGATAGATTTTTTTGGTAGTGATTAACATAAGATACATTGATAGGGTTGATGCAGATATATGTAATTTGTATAAAATGCACAAAAGCTGTGAAAGAGCCATGAAAGCGCAAAAACAGTTATCCACAAAAAAATGAATTATCCACTATTTTATCCACAATGCGTTTTCTATGATTTTAGGACATTTTTGACTTATACACCAAGTTATCCACATTATCCACATTGAATTGTGCGGTGGATAAACACAATTTCATAGATGATACCACGAAAAAATGTTTTGTGAAGTTCTAATAAATCGCAAATTTTGACAAAAAAACAGCAAAAAATACTTGACAAATAAATAATTATTGTTTATCAAAAGTTCACACAAAGTTAATAGAATAATAGATATTTCTCTTGAAAATTTACAGATATATGATATAATATTTACATATTAGATAGTAAATATTCGCACAATTAATGAGCGATTTGTTAATTAGGCGTGATAAGACAGATTCTATCTGATAGATTAAAGGGTAAAGGAGTTGGTAGTATGCGTTTTACAATTACCGGTAGAAATATCGAAGTCACAGAGGGGTTAAGAAGTGCAGTTGAGAATAAGCTTGGAAAGCTTGAGAAGTATTTTGATAAGGATGTAGATATTAACGTAACACTCAGTGTTGATAAGGACAGACAGAAGATTGAAGTTACAATTCCTGTTAAGGGAAATATCATTCGTTCGGAGCAGACAAGCTCAGACATGTATGTATCAATCGACCTTGTAGAAGAGGTTATAGAGCGTCAGCTTAAGAAGTATAAGAGTAAGATTATACAGTCTAAGCAGTCAGCCGGAACAGTTTTCACTCAGGATTATATCGATAATGATTATGATGAGGAGGCAGAAGTTAAGATTGTTCGTTCCAAGAGATTCGGAATTAAGCCTATGGATCCTGAAGAGGCTTGTATCCAGATGGAGCTTCTCGGACATAATTTCTTCGTATTCTCCAATGCTGAGACAGGCGAAGTTAATGTAGTATATAAGAGAAAAGGCAACACATATGGTCTTATCGAGCCGGAACTTGATTAATACTTAATATATAAGTTCGGAGTATAGAAGAAGACAGCTTTCACGAAAACGTGAAGGCTGTTTTCTTTTTTAACTCCATTCTTTGCCAAAAGCAGACGAAAACTTCCTTTACAAACAGTATGCATAAGTGTTAGAATACTGATAATTGGGACATTTTTATATTTTAGGAGATAATATCAATGGGAATTATTCAGAAGTTATTCGGAACACATAGTGAGCACGAACTAAAGAGAATCTATCCGATTGTGGATAAGATTGAAGCGCTTCGTCCTTCAATGCAGGCTCTCACAGATGAAGAACTCAGAGCTAAGACAGATGAGTTTAAGAAGAGACTTGCAGATGGACAGACACTTGATGATATACTTCCGGAAGCGTTTGCCACAGTAAGGGAGGCTGCTAAGCGGTCTATCGGAATGGAGCATTACAGAGTACAGCTTATCGGTGGTATCATTCTTCATCAGGGACGTATAGCCGAGATGAGAACAGGTGAAGGTAAGACTCTTGTATCGACACTTCCGGCATACCTTAATGCACTTGAAGGCAAGGGCGTTCATGTCATTACGGTCAATGATTATCTTGCATCCCGTGATGCAGAGTGGATGGGACAGGTTCACCGTTTCCTTGGACTTACGGTAGGAGTTGTTTTAAATAATATGAAGCCTGAGGAGAGAAGGGAAGCATACAAGTGTGATATCACTTATGTCACCAACAATGAATTAGGCTTTGATTATCTTAGAGATAATATGGCTGTTTATAAGGAGAATCTTGTCCTTCGTGATTTAAGATATGCGATTATCGATGAGGTTGACTCAGTACTCATCGATGAAGCCAGAACACCTCTTATTATTTCCGGACAGGGAAATTCCTCCACAAAGCTATATGAGGTATGTGATATCCTCGCCAGACAGCTTGAAAAGGGTACGAGCAACAATGATGATATATCCAAGATGGATATTTTGATGGGTGCAGGCTTTGAGGAGACAGGAGACTTCGTTGTAAGTGAGAAGGATAAGACTGTCAACCTCACTGAACAGGGAACAAGGAAGGTTGAGCAGTTTTTCCATCTCGACAATTTAGCTGACCCATCGAATCTTGAAATTCAGCACAATGTAATACTTGCGCTTCGTGCGCATTATCTTATGTTCCGCGACCAGGATTATGTTGTCAAGGATAATGAGGTGCTTATTGTAGATGAATTTACAGGACGTATCATGCCGGGAAGACGTTTCTCGGATGGACTTCATCAGGCTATCGAAGCAAAAGAGCATGTTAAGGTAAGACGTGAGAGCAGGACTCTTGCGACAATCACATTCCAGAATTTCTTTAACAAGTTTGAGAAGAAGTCAGGTATGACGGGTACGGCACTTACAGAGGAGAAGGAATTCCGTGAGATTTACGGAATGGATGTTATTGAGATTCCTACGAATAAGCCTATAGCAAGAATTGATTACGATGATGTAATATACAAGACCAGAAAAGAGAAGCTGCATGCTGTAGTAGAAGATGTTGTGGAAGCACACGCAAAAGGACAGCCTGTTCTTGTAGGTACAATTACAATAGAGCAGTCTGAGGAGGTAAGCAATCTTCTTAAGAAGAGAGGAATCAGGCACAATGTACTTAATGCCAAGTTCCATGAGCTTGAGGCAGAGATAGTTGCACAGGCAGGTCAGCATGGTGCGGTAACAATCGCAACTAACATGGCAGGACGTGGTACCGATATCAAGCTCGATGAGGCAGCAAGGGCAGCAGGAGGCCTAAAGATAATAGGTACAGAGCGCCATGAGTCAAGACGTATTGACAATCAGCTTCGCGGACGTTCAGGCCGTCAGGGAGATCCGGGTGAATCACGCTTCTATATTTCACTTGAGGATGACTTAATGAGATTGTTCGCATCAGATAAGCTTATGGCAATGTTTAATGCGCTCAAGATACCTGAGAATGAGAGACTTGAGCACAGCATGCTCTCTAAGGCTATTGAAGGAGCACAGAAGAAGGTAGAGACGAACAACTTCGGTATCCGTAAGAATCTTCTCGACTATGACCAGGTTATGAATGAGCAGAGAGAGACAATCTACGCTGAGAGACGTAAGGTGCTTGACGGTCAGAACTTAAGAAACGACATCATCAAGATGATGAAGGATAAGATTGAAGGTTATATTGATTATTCAATTAATGCCGATACAGACCCATCGGAATGGAAGTATGCGGAGCTTAACGAGAATCTATTAAGACTTGTTCCTATTGAGCCGGTTACACCGGAGGATGGATACAAGAATAAGAAGGAGCTTATTCAGGGCGTTGAGGAGCGTGCAGTGAAGTTCTATGCTGAGAAGGAAGCAGAGTTCCCTGTTCCTGAGCATATCAGAGAGATAGAGCGAGTATGCCTGTTGAGAGCTATAGACACTAACTGGATGAACCATATTGATGATATGGATCAGTTAAGACAGGGTATAGGTCTTAATGCTTACGGACAGAAGGACCCGCTTGTCGAATACAAGATGCAGGGCTATGACATGTTCGACAATATGATTGCAAGAATTCAGGAAGATACAGTAAGACTTGTAACCCATGTCAAGATTGAGCAAAAGACTGAGAAGCGTGAGCAGGTTGCCAAAGTTACCGGAACCAACCGCGATGAGAGCACAGCTAAGGCACCTGTAAAGCGTGAAGAGAAGAAGATTCAGAGAAATGACCCATGTCCATGCGGCTCAGGTCTTAAGTATAAGAACTGCTGCGGCAGGAATGCTTAACTGTACTACGCTAAAACTTTAAAATTTTAATTGCAAAAAATCAACTTTTATGTATAATGAAAATAATAAAATTAAGGTGGTGAGATTAGTGGTCGAACTTGATCAGTTTAAATTCCGTCTGAACGGATACGAACAGCCATTAACCGAATTGAGGGATTCACTTTGACTTAGCTAATAAGTCAAAGAGAATTGAAGAGATTGAGCGTCATATGGAGGAACCGGATTTCTGGGATAATCCTGAGAAGTCTAACAACTATATGAAGGAGCTCAAAGGTTTAAAGGCTGATATAGAAGATTTTAAAAAGCTTGAGAAGGACAAGACAGATGCCGAAGAGTTTATAGAGATGGCATATGAGGAGAATGACGAGAGTCTGATACCGGAGATAGGCCAGCTTGTGGATAATTTTGAAGCATTGTTTGAAAAGCTCCAGATGGAGACATTGCTGTCCGGTGAGTATGATAAGTGTAATGCCATTCTTACACTTCATGCCGGAGCAGGCGGAACAGAGTCCTGTGACTGGGCGTCAATGCTCCTTAGAATGTACACAAGATGGGCAAACAGCAAAGGATTTACAGTCGAGACACTTGATTTGCTCGAAGGCGATGAAGCAGGTGTCAAGTCCGTTACAATTCAGGTAAACGGTCTTAACGCATATGGATATCTCAAGTCAGAGCACGGAGTTCACAGACTTGTGCGTATATCACCGTTTAATGCGGCCGGTAAGAGACAGACTTCCTTTGTGTCGTGCGATGTAATGCCGGATATAGAGGAAGATTTGGATGTCGATATCAATGAGGATGATCTGCGTATTGACACCTATCGTTCAAGCGGCGCAGGCGGCCAGCATATAAATAAGACTTCATCTGCTATCCGTATAACACATATTCCTACAGGTACGGTAGTACAGTGCCAGAATGAGCGTTCACAGCATCAGAACAAGGACAAAGCGATGCAGATGTTAAAGGCAAAGCTTTTCCTGTTAAAGCAGGCTGAGAATGCGGCAAAGACGGCTGATATCCGTGGAGAAGTTATGGAGAACGGCTGGGGAAGCCAGATTCGAAGCTATGTACTTCAGCCATATACTATGGTCAAAGATAACAGGACAGGCGAGGAATCGGGAAATGCCGCAGCAGTTTTAGACGGAGACCTTGACCGCTTCATGGGTGCCTACCTTAAGTGGTTGAGTCTTGGCAAAAAGGGAACAACAGAATAAAGGAGGATTATCATGGCAGAGGCTTTAAAACCGATTGTATTCAGAGTTGGAAATGAGTTATATGGCATAGATATCAAGTATGTTAATGCCATAGAGAAGGATCAGGATATCGTTCGAGTTCCGAATGCTTCAAGCAGCATAAAAGGAATTATCAACCTGAGAGGAGATATTATTCCGGTCTACAGTTTGAGAGATAAGTTCAAGCTTCCGCAGGCTCCGGGACAGACTAAGCTTATAATTGCAAATCTTCCTGATATGAAGCTTGCGATAGAGGTTGATGAGGTTGAAGAGATAGATGACCTTCAGGAAGAGGAGATAAGAGATTTTCCAAGTATAGCAACCAACCGTGACACGGCATACTTTGTCAAGGTTGCCAACAAAGCAGGAAAACTTATACTCATAATAGATATTCATAATTTACTCACCGCAGACGAGGCGGAAGATGCAAAGAAGCTGATGGAGGAAAAGTAGAATGGTAAATGTAGCAGTTCTAGGTTATGGTACAGTAGGCTCAGGAGTTGTGGAAGTGCTGAGCAGAAATGCAAAGGTGCTTGAAAAGAGTGCAGGACAGGAAATTAATCTTAAGTATGTTTTAGACCTTAAGGAGTTTCCGGGAACACCTATTGAGAAGAAGGTTGTTCATGATTTCAATATTATTCTCAATGATGATGACGTTTCAATCATAGTTGAGGTGATGGGAGGAGTCAATCCGGCTTACTCGTTCGTAAAATCAGCTCTTTTAAAGGGCAAGAGCGTGTGTACCTCCAATAAGGAGCTTGTGGCAAAACACGGCGCTGAACTGCTAGGAATTGCCAAGGAGAAGAATGTTAATTTCTTCTTTGAGGCAAGTGTTGCCGGAGGAATACCTATAATAAGACCGCTTGAGCAGTGCATAACTGCGGATGAGGTTCTTGAAGTATCGGGAATCCTTAACGGAACAACCAACTTTATACTCACAAAGATGGAGAAGGAAGGCGCATCCTATGACGAAGTGCTTGCACAGGCACAGAAGCTTGGATATGCCGAGAGAAATCCTGAAGCAGACGTAGAAGGCTTTGATGCAGGACGAAAGATTGCTATTTTAAGCTCAATCATCAGCAGAAAACAGGTTGATTTTGAGGATGTATATACCGAAGGTATAACTAAGGTGAGTGCCGGCGATTTTGCGTATGCAGCCAAGCTTGGCGTAACGATTAAGCTTGTAGCTAAGAGCTGTGTTACTGATGCCGGAATGTATGTTATGGTAACACCGAGAATGCTTAGGTATGGTAAGCCGCTCGCATCTGTGCATGATGTGGTCAACGCAGTATGTGTAAAGGGCAATATGCTTGGTGATGTTATGTTTTACGGTGCCGGTGCAGGAAAGCTTCCTACGGCAAGTGCTGTCGTATCGGATATTGTCGATGCGGTTCGTCACGCAGGCGAGTATGTGAATAACGGCTGGTCACAGGAAAAGCAGGAGCTTATATCTATCGATGAAGTGGAAAACAGCTTTTATGTACGCATGGAAGGCAATGCGGCGGAGAAAGAGTCAGAGCTTGAGAAGCTTTTTGGCGGAGTTACGATATGTGACAATGTGATTGATGGGGAATTTGCTTTTGTCACAGGTTCCGTCAAGGAAGCAGAGTTTGCGAAGGCGGCATGCAGTCTTAAGGGCATAAAGAATACAATAAGAATAGAATTGTAAATATAAGCTTAGGTAACACGGAGGATATGAAAAATGTTAAAGGTTGTTAAATTCGGTGGAAGTTCACTTGCAAGTGCGGAGCAGTTTAAGAAGGTTGCTGACATCATTCATGCTGATGAATCAAGAAGATATGTCGTGCCATCAGCTCCGGGAAAGCGCTTCAAGGAAGATGTTAAGGTTACGGATATGCTCTATGACTGCTATGGAGTAGCGTCAAAGGGATATGATTTTTCAGATATTTTTGCTGATATCAAAGCAAGATATCAGGAGATTATTGATGACCTTGGTCTTGATTTGTCTTTAGAGAAGGAATTTGCCAATATAGAAGCAGCGTTTAAGGCGAGAGCAGGACGTGACTATGCGGCATCAAGAGGTGAATACCTTAACGGTATTATTCTTGCTAATTATCTTGGCTATGAATTCGTAGATGCAGAGGATGTAATCTTTTTTGATACCAACGGCAATCTCGACGCGAAGAAGACTAATCAGGTGCTTTCAGAAAGACTTTTAACTGTTGACAGGGCTGTTGTTCCGGGATTTTACGGAATCAGGCCGAATGATACAATCAAGACATTTTCACGCGGCGGCTCAGACATAACCGGTGCTATTGTCGCAAGAGCAGTCAAGGCTGACCTTTACGAGAACTGGACAGATGTATCCGGCTTCCTTGTTGCTGATCCTAGAATAATCGACAATCCTAAGCCAATTGTGACTATAACATATAAAGAATTGAGAGAGCTTTCTTACATGGGTGCAACAGTGCTCCATGATGAATCCATATTCCCTGTCCGCAAGGAAGGCATACCGATTAATATCCGCAATACCAACAAGCCTGAGGATCCGGGAACAATGATTGTGGAGAGCACATCGCGTAAGCCGGAGTATGTAATCACAGGTATAGCAGGCAAGAAGGGCTTTACTGTAGTGAGCATTGAGAAAGACATGATGAATTCGGAGATTGGCTTTGGACGTAAAGTTCTTGAAGTGTTTGAAAAGCAGGGGCTTTCCTTCGAGCATACACCTTCCGGAATTGATACAATGTCAATAGTAATCCATCAGGATGAGTTTGTTGAGAAGGAGCAGGAGGTTCTTGCAGGACTTCACAGAAATGTTCATCCTGATGCTATAGAGATTGAATCCGGTCTTGCACTCATAGCCGTAGTAGGACGTGGAATGAAGTCAAGCCACGGTACTGCCGGCAAGCTTTTCACTGCACTTGCGGATGAGAATATTAATGTCAAGATGATTGACCAGGGTTCATCAGAGCTTAACATTATAGTAGGTGTTAAGGAAGAAGACTTTGAGAGAGCATTTAAAGCAATCTACAAGGCATTTTATGAGTCATAAATATAATAGTTTTTATTTTTGACACCCTAATCCTTTTAAACAATAGAATACCGGAGGTTAACAGCTGCCCTGCACATAATAAGTGCAGGGCAGCTTTGGCTTTACGGATAACTCTTTGTAATGGACACGGAAAAGAAAATGCTATATAATGTATAGAAGAAAACTGCGGTATATTCATCATTTCATGCGGATTTTGAAAATGCGGCAGCAGGATGCAAGATAACGATGGAAGGAATTTATTGATATGGATATTATAAAGGCGATAGCCTCGGAACTTAATGTTAGAAATGGTCAGGTTGAAGCGGCAGTTAAGCTTATAGATGAGGGCTGTACGATACCTTTTATCTCTAGATACAGAAAGGAGGCTACAGGAGCGCTCAATGATGAACAGCTTCGTAACCTTGATGAAAGACTTAAGTACCTTAGAAACTTAGAGGATAAAAAAGCTCAGGTTATCGAGAGCATCGAAGAGCAGGGGCTTCTCACCGATGAACTCAAAGCTCAGATAGAGAAGGCTGGGACAATGGTGGCAGTTGAGGATTTATATCGTCCTTATCGCCCGAAGAGAAGGACGAGAGCGACTATAGCCAAGGAGAAGGGGCTAGAACCACTTGCAAACGTAATCATGCTCCAGATGACGAAGGAGCCTCTTATTAAAGCTGCCGAGGTGTATGTGAGCGGGGACAAGGGTGTGAATACACCTGAGGAGGCGATTGCCGGCGCTATGGATATAATCGCAGAGTCGATATCCGATAATGCCGACTACAGAACAAGGATAAGAGAGATTACATTTAAAGAAGGCATTTTAAGCTCAACAGCCAAGGATGCCGATGCAAAGACAGTATATGAGATGTATTATAATTTTACCGAGCCGGTTGCTAAGATGGCAGGACATAGAATCTTAGCGGTTAACCGCGGAGAGAATGAGAAGATACTGACAGTGAAGATAGAGGCACCTGAGGATAAAATCTTGTCATACCTTGAGAAGCAGATTATAGTCAGGGATAACATTAACACAGTTCAGGCTCTTAAGGATTGCATAAGGGACAGCTATGAGAGACTGATTGCGCCGTCGATAGAAAGAGAGATAAGAAATCAGCTTACAGAGACAGCGGAGGACGGAGCGATAAAAGTGTTTGGAAAGAATCTTGAGCAGCTTCTTTTGCAGCCGCCGATTTCCGGGCATGTTGTGCTAGGCTGGGATCCTGCTTTCAGAACAGGATGTAAGCTTGCGGTTGTGGATGCAACAGGAAAGGTTCTTGACACTACGGTAATCTATCCTACAGCACCTCAGAATAAGATATCTGAGGCAAAAGAGGTTCTTAAAAAGCTCATTAAGAAATACAATATCACACTTATTTCTGTTGGAAACGGAACTGCTTCGAGAGAGTCTGAGCAGGTTATTGTTGAGCTTTTAAAGGAGCTTGATGCACCTGTACAGTATATTATCGTAAATGAAGCGGGAGCTTCCGTATATTCGGCGAGCAAGCTTGCAACAGAGGAATTTCCTAACTTCGATGTAGGACAAAGAAGTGCGGCGTCTATTGCAAGGAGACTTCAGGACCCGCTTGCAGAGCTTGTAAAGATTGACCCTAAGTCGATTGGAGTGGGACAGTATCAGCATGATATGAACCAGAAGAAGCTCGGTGAAGCTCTTGAGGGAGTTGTGGAAGACAGCGTTAATAAGGTCGGAGTTGACTTAAATACGGCATCAGCTTCACTTCTTGAATATATATCGGGAATCACAAAGACCATTGCTAAGAATATAGTTGTGTACAGAGAAGAGAATGGCAGATTTGACAACAGGAAGCAGTTACTTAAGGTTGCCAAGCTCGGACCTAAGGCATATGAGCAGTGTGCAGGCTTTATGAGAATAACAGGCGGAAGCAATCCTCTTGATTCCACTAGCGTTCATCCTGAGAGCTATGATGCCGCAGACAGACTCCTAAAAAAGCTTGGCTACAGCGCGGAGGATATAACAGCGGGAGGACTCAAAGGGCTGTCCGGAAAAGTTAAGAATATGCCGGAGCTGGCAAAGGAGCTTGAAATCGGAGAGCTTACACTTGCTGACATTTTAAAAGAGCTTGAAAAGCCGGGTCGTGACCCTAGAGATGAGATGCCAAAGCCTATTCTAAGAACAGATGTCATGGAGATGAAGGATTTGACACCGGGCATGATTTTAAAAGGAACAGTAAGAAATGTAATAGATTTTGGGGTTTTTGTCGATATAGGAGTACATCAGGACGGACTTGTCCATATATCGCAGATAACCGATAAGAAGTTTATTAAGCACCCTCTTGATGCTGTGAGCGTAGGTGATATTGTCGAGGTCAAGGTTTTGAGCGTAGATGAGGCTAAGAAGAGAATTCAGCTTACAATGATTATTTAATGTATATGAGAGATGAGGATTTGCAATGAAGGTGGAATTTAAAGTAAAGCTTACAAGAAAGGAAATGTTTACCTTTCTTATCAATAATGCGTACCGCAAGCCTATGGGTGTGATTTCATTTTTATTCGGAATAGGCTGTTTTGCTGTCGCAGGAATTACATGCAGGCAGATGGGGCTTCAGAGCACGCTGCTGTTAATTCTGCTCGGCTCGATTTATACGATTATACAGCCGATTATGCTCTGGAAGAGTGCAGGACGGCAGATTGCAAAAAATCCTGTATACAAGGAAGAGCTAAGCTACAGCTTTGATGACAAAGGAATAACCGTAAGTCAGGGTGAGAGCGTTACATCCAAGGGCTGGGATGAGTGCTATAAGGCGGCAGATTACGGTAAAGTTGTGGTAATATACATCACGGTAAATAACGGAATTATTCTGCCAAAGGCGGCTATAGGTTCGCAATACGGTGAATTTGTGAAGCTGGTAGGTGAGCATCTGCCGGGCAGGCTTAAAAAAATATAGCAGGATATTGAGCTATACGCTTCTATGGAGGACAGAGTGAACAGCAATATAAGAACTATAGAGACATTTTCATATGAGGACACATACCGACTTGGACAGGAGCTTGCAAAGAAAGCTGTGCCGGGGCAGGTAATATGTCTCACAGGAGATTTAGGAACCGGGAAAACGGTTTTTACACAGGGATTTGCTGATGGACTAGGAGTTACAGATTACGTCGACAGCCCTACTTTTACCATAGTCAAGGAATATCATGACGGAAGAATGCCATTCTATCATTTTGATGTTTATCGGATAGGCGATGTCAGTGAGATGGATGAGATTGGCTATGAGGAATATTTTTACGGTGATGGTGTATGTATTGTGGAATGGGGGCTTATGATAGAGGAGCTGCTTCCAAAAGACTGCACGTTTATTGAAATCAAAAAAGATACACAAAAAGGTTTTGATTATCGCCTTGTAACTATAAAGGAGGGAAGATAACAATGAAAATTCTTGCAATTGAGAGTTCATCGCTTGTCGCATCAGCGGCAATAGTTGATGACGATATTCTTGTTGCAGAGTATACAGTTAATCATAAGATTACCCATTCGCAGACCTTGCTGCCTATGATAGATGAGATACTTAGGATGACTCATACAGATAAGCATTCTCTTGATGCGATTGCAGTATCGGGAGGTCCCGGTTCATATACCGGCTTAAGAATCGGCTCTGCGACAGCTAAGGGGCTTGGTATGGCTCTTGACATTCCACTTATACATGTCCCGACGATTGATGCCATGGCTTATAATGCATATGGCTACAATGGACTTATATGTCCTATTATGGATGCCAGACGTTCACAGGTGTACACAGGTATATATGAATTTGCGGACGGCAGATTTAATATACTGCTTGAAAACAGCGCAATAACATTTGATGAACTTATGGAAAAGCTCGATGCGATAGACAAGATTGGCAGAAAAGTCATGTTTATAGGAGATGGAATACCTGTTTTTAAGGATAGAATCAATGAGCATTTTAACGGAACCGGCTATGAATTTGCACCGGCTTCAATGAACAGGCAGAAAGCTGCATCGGTGGCTGTTCTTGGTGAGATTTATTATAAAGAAGGAAAGACAGAGCCGGCATCGGAGCATCTTCCGGATTATCTTAGACTCTCGCAGGCGGAGAGAGAACTGATTGAAAAGAGGTCTGCAAATGGCTGACATTATTATTGCGGCTATGGAGCAAAGACACGTTGGTGAAGTGGCAGCTATAGAAGAAAAATGCTTTTCAATGCCATGGAGTGCGGCAGCCTTTGCGGATGCGGCAGATTCACAAAATTATGAGTATATAGTAGCCTTAGATGGAGTGACAGACAGTGTTGTCGCATATGCAGGAATGCAGGTTGTTATGGATGAGGCTGAGATTACCAATATTGCGGTAGATGAACAGTATCGGAACAGAGGGATAGCGCATAAGCTGCTTGAAGGCCTTGTAACTCTGTGCGGCAGAAGAAATGTCAAGTATCTTCATCTTGAAGTCAGGGAGAGTAATACTGCTGCAAGACGCCTTTACACAGGATATGGTTTTGAAATTGATGGAATGCGAAAGAACTTTTACCAGAAACCGACTGAAAATGCGGTTTTAATGACAAAAATATTATAAAATATACCATTTATACAACCGATTTCCACTGGAAAAACGAATATTTTTTTATATATAATAACATTGCAATACGGAAAATGACATTGCACTTATGAGAGAAACTCTGTGAGTGCCGGAAAGGGAAGATGTGATATCTATGAGAAAATATAAAGGGAACTATCTTACAGCGGTTATATGTAATTGCTGTGGCAGAAATCTGGTTGTTGCAAATGGCATTGTTCGTGAGGGTGTTGCACACATATGTGCAGAGTGGGATTATTTTTCCGAGAAGGATGGAGAAAATCACAATTTTGACATATGTGAGGAATGCTACGACAGGCTTTTAGCAGGTTTTAGGTATCCTGCAATGATTTCACAGCGCACTGAGCTGCTATAAGAGAGCTTTGTATGCTTATGGCAGCATATTTATTATATAGCTTGATAGGAAAATTAGGAGGATTTTAATGCTTGATGTTTGTCTGTTAGGAACAGGTGGAATGATGCCGCTTCCCGGAAGATGGCTTACTGCACTGGTTTTGCGGTATAATGGCAGCCAGCTTCTGATAGACTGCGGTGAAGGAACGCAGGTCGCCATGAAAAAGGCCGGGATAAGCTCTAAGCCTGTAGATATAATATGTTTTACACATTATCATGCTGATCATATAAGTGGTCTGCCGGGTTTTTTGCTGAGCATGGGAAATGCTGAGAGAACAGAACCACTTACTATTATTGGTCCGAAGGGAGTTGAGAGAATAGTCGGCTCGCTGCGTGTTATTGCACCGGAGCTGCCTTTTGAAATTAAATATATTGAACTCACACAGCCGGAGGAAGAGATAAGGCTTAATGGTTATGTCATAAATGCGTACAGGGTAAACCATGGCATATTATGTTATGGTTACAGTGTGCGCATTGAGCGCGCCGGCAAATTTGATGCGGAGAAAGCGCGCGAACTTGGTATTCCGATAAACCGGTGGAATGTACTTCAGAAGGGAAATACGGTTGAAGCGGAAGGAATGACTTATACACCGGATATGGTTATGGGACCGCCGCGAAAGGGTATAAAAGTAACCTACTGTACAGACAGCAGACCGACAGATACTATTGCCAGGTATGCAAAGGATGCCGATTTGTTCATATGTGAAGGAATGTATGGCGAGCCTGACAAGATTTCAAAGGCCAAGGAATATAAGCATATGACAATGTATGAGGCGGCTTCCATTGCAGACAAAGCGAAAGTGAAAGAGATGTGGCTTACGCATTACAGCCCATCAATGGCGCATCCGGAGGAGTTTATGGATAAAGTAAGGGATATATTCCAGGCATCGGTAGCTTCAAAGGATGGAAAGAGTATTACATTGAACTTCGAAGAAGATTGATAAATTTATATCAATAATTATACAAGGAGGATTAGCTATGAAAAATAAGAAAGATAAATGGAGTATATTAAAATCAATTCTTGTAATTACACTTATGGCAAGCGTTATTTTGGCATGTTACATAAAACTGACCTCCACCCCGACATCTGATGAAGAGCCTGTGGCGGATACATCGGAGGTTGGGCAGATATTAGCAAGGGATATGGATTTGAATTATCCGGCTAATCCTCATGATGTTGTGCTGTTTTACAGCAGAGTTATCAAAGCGTTCTATGATGGCGAATATGATGATGACCAGCTCAACGGGCTTGCCCAGCATGCAAGGGCAACATTTGATTCAGAGCTGTTGACATATAATGATTATGATGAATATTTGGAACGCCTTAAGAGTGAGATAGAGTCATACAGCCTTGAAAAGAAAAAAATTGTGGAATACACTATACAGAGAGCATCTGATATAGAGATGCTTACTGACAACGGAATACAATATGCCAAGGTTAAAGCAGTGTATTACACATCGCAGGAAGGCGGCTCCAGAAATAAAGTGTGTGAGCAATATACACTTAGGCAGGACAAGGAAGGACAGTGGAAGATTCTGTTCTGGGAAGTGATTCCGGATACGCAGGTGGAAGGCGAATAACTTCAAATATTGAAAAAGGAAGCGTAAATGTCATGAATGATACTATAAATACCCTAAAAGATGAGACGGATAAAAATAAGGATGTACTGATACTTGCAATAGAGAGCTCATGCGATGAAACGGCGGCATCAGTTGTAAAAAACGGACGAGTTGTGTTATCAAATATAATATCTTCACAGATAGATCTGCACACATTGTATGGAGGAGTTGTGCCGGAGATTGCATCCCGCAAGCATATGGAACAGGTGAATCAGGTGACACAGCAGGCACTTAAGGAGGCTGGTGTGTCACTTGAAGATATAACGGCAGTTGCGGTTACATATGGTCCGGGACTTGTCGGAGCACTGCTTGTCGGTGTGGCTTTTGCAAAGTCACTTGCGTTTGCCGCAGATAAACCGCTTGTCGGAGTACATCATATCGAGGGGCATATAAGCGCAAATTACATAGAAAATCCTGACCTTGAACCGCCTTTTACATGTCTTGTTGTCTCAGGCGGACATACTAATATTGTGCTTGTCGAGGATTATGGCGTGTATAAGATAATCGGAAGAACCAGAGATGATGCAGCAGGTGAAGCGTTTGATAAGGTTGCTCGTGCAGTAGGACTTGGATATCCCGGAGGCCCGAAGATAGACAAACTTGCAAAAGAGGGCAATAAGGATGCGATAGCATTTCCGAGAGCCAAGGTTGATGGCTCACCGTATGATTTCAGCTTTAGCGGAATTAAATCCGCTGTGTTAAATTATATTAATCACAGCGAGATGAAGAATGAAGAGATTAACAGAGCTGATCTTGTGGCATCATTTCAGAATGCAGTAGTAGATGCCTTGGTTTCACGCGCGATAATGGCAGCAAAGGAATATGGCTGTAAGAAGCTGGCAGTTGCAGGCGGAGTTGCGGCTAACAGTGCACTTAGAGCAGCATTAGAGAATGAATGTAAGAAGAATAACATCACATTTTATCATCCTTCACCTATATTTTGTACGGACAATGCAGCGATGATAGGCTCGGCAGGGTATTATGAATACATGGCGGGAGTACGCGCAGGATGGGATTTGAATGCTGTGCCTAATCTCAAGCTCGGTGAGAAGAGTCTGAGAGGCAGGCTTGATGTCTGATAGTGATGCCTTAGACGTTGTGCTTTGCATACAATAGGAGATAATAAGAAAATATGGGAAGATATAAGCATATAGCGGTTGTACTTGCAGGTGGAAAAGGCAGCAGAATGAACAGTGACACACCTAAGCAGTACATAGAATTAAAGGGAAATCCGGTATTATACTATTCATTGAAAACATTTGAGGACAGCTTTATGGATGCTGTTGTCTTAGTGTGCGGAAAAAATGAGGAACAGTATTGCCAAAAGAACATAATTGAAAAATATGCTTTGAAAAAGGTATGTGCGATAGTCAGCGGCGGAAAAGAAAGATATGATTCTGTTTTTAACGGATTAAAGGAAATAGAACGTCTTGGCATTGCCGCGGATGATGCGTTTGTATATATTCATGATGGAGCAAGACCTTGTATTGACGCAGAACTGTTAATGGAATGCAGGCGCTCTGTTGAACAGTATGGTGCATGTATTCCGGCAGTCCCTGTGAAGGATACAATAAAGATTACCGATGAGGATGGTTTCTGCGCAGGGACTCCTAAGCGTTCAACACTTATGGCTGTACAGACACCGCAGTGTTTTTCGTTTGTTACTATTCTGGAAGCATATTGCGCAATGGAGAAGGCGCTAGCGGAAAACAACGCGTTGGCAGATGTTACTGATGATGCAATGGCAGCAGAACGGTTTGGAAAAATGAAAGTGAAGCTTTGTAAAGGTTCGTACAATAATATTAAGATTACAACACCTGAAGACATATGCATTGCCTCACAGATTTTATAGCTTATAAAAATTACTGCCATTGAAAGAAGGCATTTTATCTGGGGGACTTTGTATTATACAAGTCTTTTGATGCTGTTGCGTTTATTGAGGAAAAACAGTTTTTCGGGGTGATTTTGTAAAATTAAGTCAAAAATGCTGTTAAAGCGCTGCTTTTCAAACGCTTTTGGATGCTTGAACATGCTTATAAATACGTGGGAAATAGATGAAAAATATCTTTTTTTAAAAAAATTAAAAAAATTTGTAAAAATCTGTTGACATTATGGCATAATGGTGATAATATAAATCCTGCGCTGAGCAAGGCGCGAAACAATATGGAGAGGTACCGAAGCGGTCATAACGGGGCGGTCTTGAAAACCGTTTGTCTTCACGGGCGCATGGGTTCGA